>TARA_R110002012_G_scaffold321845_1_pt1 | contig 49653 bp, 48 predicted proteins | sample TARA_R110002012 | Tara Oceans TARA_R110002012 (sample SAMEA4396515) | marine metagenome | biome: Westerlies Biome; feature: [DCM] deep chlorophyll maximum layer (ENVO:01000326); material: water (ENVO:00002006), including particulate matter (ENVO:01000060) such as... | depth 40 m
TTCTAATTCTTCTTCCGTTGATACCGATACTACACCAGCATCATCATCATTTGTAATCGTTCCTTTTGCAGTTGACGCTAAAGAATCTATACTTCCATTTGTTGTACTTACAATCGTTACAATAAATTCTTCATCAGACTCTACAACATCATCGCCATTTACTGTAACTGGGAATACCGCAGTAGTCTGTCCAGCAGGGATTGTTACCGTTAATTCCGTTGGTGCTACATAATCTGCATCACCAATCGTTCCCGATCCATCTGTAACTGTAAAAGTTACTACCGTATCAGTATCGGCAGCAGCACTCAAGGTTACAGGAAAGTTAGCAACTACTGTAGTTCCATCATTACCTTCTATCACTGTTACTGGCCCAACACTTACAACTGTATCATCATCATTAGTTATTGTTCCTGTTCCTATATTTTCACCAACTGTAGTGGTGATTGTCCCATTGTCTGTAGCCGTTAAGGTCACTAAGAAATCTTCATCTGCCTCAACGGTCTCATCTCCATTTACAACAACCGTTACCGTCCCTTCTGTTTCACCAGCAGGTATAGTTACTGTTAATGTAGTAGGTACCTCATAATCATTACCCCCATCAACACTGTTACCAGCATTATCAGCACTATCATCCGTTACCGTGAAAGTTACGGTAGTTGCTGTATCTACAGGATTTGTTAAGGATACTGTGAAATCTGCATTAACTGTTCCTGCATCACCTTCTACTATCGTTACATCATCAATACTTACTACTGTAGCATCATCATTAGTAATTGTTCCAGTTCCAGTTGTGGCAGCAGGATCAATCGTTCCATTTGTAGTGTTGGTAATCGTTACCTCAAACTCTTCATCTGATTCAACTTTATCATCCCCATTTACTGTTACTGGGAATACCGCAGTTGTCTGGCCAGCCGGGATTGTTACAGTTAATTCTGACGGTGCTACATAATCTGCATCACCAATCGTTCCTGTACCTTCTGAAACCACAAAAGTCACTACTGTATCCGTATCAACAGGCAAACTTAAGCTTACAGGAAAACTAGCAACCACATTTGTTCCATCATTTCCTTCAGTTACAACCACATCACCTATACTAACTACCGCAGCATCATCATTAGTAATTGTTCCAGTTCCAGTATTTGCAGCAGGATCAATAGTACCATTAGACACACTTGATATACTCACCGTAAATTGCTCATCACCCTCTATATCATCATCTCCATTAACAGTAACCGGAAATAATCCACTCGTCTGCCCCGCAGGAATTGTTGCCGTAAGCACTGTTGGCGCTACATAATCAGCGTCACCAAGAGTTCCACTACCATCGGCAACGGTAAATGTTACTATTGTATTTATATCTGCAGGTGCACTTAAAGTTACAGGAAAGTTTGCTACTACCGTAGTTCCATCATTTCCTTCTGTTACAGTTACATCACCAACACTCACAACTATAGAATCAAAAAAATCATTTTCTTGCGAAGACTCAAATCCTATGATTGATATATCTATTGTATTATCATTAGCCCCATCAACATCACTTAAAGAAATGACACCTGCAGGATCTGTTTCAGTTATTGTATAGTTACCGTTACCAGGAACGGTAAAACTATATTGTCCATTTGCATCGGTTATAGCAGTTTGTGTGTCGTCACCAGAAAGATTTACAGTAACTCCAGCTTTTGCAACACCATCCACAAACACCTGACCACAAATTATAGGATTTGTAATAACATCAACATCTTCAGTAGGGTACGCAATATCTTCAAACAATAATGAGAACTGTCTATCTTCAAATCCTGGAGTTGCATCATAACCGTCCTTACTTATAGTATATTGTATAGAAGTAAACGAGTTATAATAAGCCGTAAATGCATAATTAGGATCTGTATTAATCCCATTAACAATCCCAGCATCTGTAGACATCCCAATTAATTGAGTAGGGTTTGAATCGACTACAAGTGTTGAATTTGCTCCATTTGTATAATACACATCTGGGGTCTCAAATTTTACACGCTCAATATCAGTAAGAGTTTCGCTATCGAGGTCTAAGGCTGTAAAATAAACCGATACTGCTTGGGGAATTGTGGTATCTGCTTGTACATAAGATATCGTAAAAACCACTTCTTGACCATTTACTCCTGGTGTACCATCCATTTGCGGCTGAAAAGCTCTTGAAAAACCTCCAAAACCAGGAATATTTTCTTCTTCACCATCAAGCACTAAAATTCCTGCTCCATTAACAAAAGCATCAATAGAAACTAAACAATCAAGACCTGCAGTTACATCTGAAAATCTAAACACGTCTCCCACATCAAAAGCACCTGGAGTACCTCCTTCTGTTTCTACAACTACCGTATTTGCATCAAAGTTTGCAGAAGTAATAAACACAGGGTCATCATCACAAGATCTTGGAGACTGTGGTCCTGGATCTGGTGCAAAACCAAAATTACTAGTAAACGTATTTTGACCCGCAACTGTAGTATATGTTCTACCGTCATTACCAAAACCTTCTATTAAGACAGATCCACTTGGGATATCTGAATCATTTTCATCAACATTAATTACTGTATTCCCACCAGCTACAAACGCCGAAAAGTCGCCATTAGCGTCTGTGGTTACAACTTGAACTACATTTAAAGCATCAGTTATTGTAATTGTAACATTAGGAAGATTTGGCTCACTCGCATCTTGAAAACCATTTGCATTTAAATCATTGTATACATGACCACTTACGGTTGCTTGTGAGGTAACAATTGCTCCTAGACCACCATGTATATCTGCTCCACCTCCGTTTGCATTAGGAAAATCGTTAGGATCTGTTACGTCTAATAGATCTGCATTAAACGGTACGTTATTATCAAAGAAAGAAATACCATAAACTGTATCTCCCACACTGTAACCTAAATCTGCAAGCGTAATTAAAGATATACCCACAACTTCTGTAATACCACCTACTCTATAAGGATTACCAGTAGCTGTTGGGCTGTTTACTAAGAAACTCCAGTCCAAAGGTTGAGTTACGGCGCCAAAATCATTAGTCCCATCTACAGCATTTGTACCTCCTATTTCAATTATAGGACCAAATGATGTAGGCTCACCAGTTACAGCATCTACAGAAAGAATAGGCGCTGCTCGATAACTACTATTACCATTTTTTTCAGGAGCAATAAAACCTACCTGAGTTAAACTAGCTGTCGAAGGCACAACAAAAGCCTCATACAGAGCATCTATCCTTTCAATATTTTGTGCAGTAACAGTAGCATTCTTAAAAACATCATTTGCACCCCTCGTTACAATAGGATCTCTAAGAACTTCTTGCATTGAGCAATCTCCTAAAGTTCCTGGAAAACTTGATTGATAATTAAAATCATTACCTCCGTTCTCAAGAACAAAGAAGCCACAACGATCTCCAGTAACTCCACCATTTCCGTCTACACGAACAATGTTATAACTAATTTGCGTAAAGTCGTTATCTAAAAAATAGTTTTGCCCACCAAAGGTTACTGTAGACAACCTAAAATCATTTGCCTGACCCCATAAATATGTATTAGTTACAGCAGTAGCTGGATTTGTCTCAGAATAACTCAAAGGAGTTGCACCAGTCGAAACAAAAGTCGCATTAGTAACAGCATTTTGAGCTAACAAGGAAAAACATGAAGAGAAAAAGACAAGCGTATAAAAAAGCGTTCTTTTCAAAGGAGTAAATTTTATCATATACTATAAATAGCTGAAAGCATAAGCTTTCTGTTTTAGTCGCAATTAATGGGGTGTAACTATAAAAACCATTACAAAAATACAATGGACTTAAAAAACGGATTTCAGAACTACGCATCTTCACTAAAAATTCGATTAAAGAGGCAAATAATTCGACGTTATACACATGTTATAAACAATTAAAATTCTAAACAACACATTTCCCCCTATGTACGCAATAAATAGCGTTAAGGTTTTAGAAAAAATAAAATTTATTGATTCGCCTAATTCGCTGAACATCAGTACAGATAAGGGATAAGCGGCTTCACACTCGAAAAATCTACCCCAAAACAGGATACAAATGATCTCTTAAAATATGTTAATATTCTAGCAGTCAACGAAGTAAAGAGTGTAAATTTTGATAATAATTAACAGATTTCCCTGCAATATTAAGCTTACAATTATGCTTCACTGAAAAAGCGTTTTTATCGTATTTCAGCGAAAAGAACGTACCGCTTAAAATCGTAAAATTTTAAAGAAAAAAGAAGAATAACGAATTTAAGAGCTTTTCTGGACAGATAATCAAAAAGACAAGCATGTGTTCATAATTTCCAAAAAACACCCTCAAACGAGTCGTGATAGCAGGCAAAATTACGCCTGCATCATTTTTTACTATTCAAAAATAGCAAGGTAATAGAATAAAATTATGAATCAAATTTTCGCGAAAGCGTAATAAAATTATCCTTTAATAAGGTTCCAAATGTCATTTCCAAAAATCACAACCATTAATCCCATCACAATGACAAAACCAATAATTTGACCTCTTTCCAATGTTTTTTCTGAAGGAGCCTTTCCAGAAATCATTTCATATAATAAAAACATAACATGACCTCCATCAAGTGCTGGAATAGGAAGAATATTTACAAAACCAAGCCAAACAGAAAACATCGCTGTGAATCCCCAGAATTTATACCAGTCCCACTCTGGCGCCATCATCTCTACGATACCTATAGGACCTTTTACTTTCTTGTAACCTTGTACTTTTCTATTAAAGATTAATTTAAACTGGCGCACTTGCTTAGAAAGTACATCCCATGTCTTTGTAAGACCAGCAGGAATTGCCGCTCCTATACTATACTCATCTTTTACTAGCAACTCCTCTACGTTTGCACCTACTCCAAAGGAACGCCCTTCGCCCACTGCAAAGGTTTTCTCTATACGTTGCCCGTCTCTATCAAGTGTCATAGCAACATCTCCACCTTTTGCTTGATCAAAAATAGATTGAAACTCCGTCCACTCATTAATAGCATTTCCATTAATAGCTACAATTTTATCACCTACAAGCACGTCATTATTATAAGCTATTGAGTCTTTGGCTACAAGACCTATTGTATTACTAAAACGAGGTCTTATAAAACGCTCCTCTGCATCAAGTACAGATTTTTTTGCTTCGTCTGGGATAGGGAATGTAAGTTCATTACCATCACGCACTACAGTAACATTATCGCCTAAAAGAATATCAATCTGTACATCGTCAAAACGAGTTACCGTTTTATCGTCTATTTTTACTACTTGGTCACCGTTGCGCAATCCTATCTCTTCCCCTACTTCACCTACAGCAATACCATACTTAAGACGGTCTGCAGGCACATACTCGTCTCCATAATAAACAAGCATTGCACTATAAATAAACCAAGCAAGAAGCACATTTACAGTCACACCACCTATCATCACAATAAGACGTTGCCATGCTGGTTTTGATCTAAACTCCCAAGGTTCTGGATCTTTTGCCATTTGCTCCTTGTCCATACTCTCATCAATCATTCCAGCAATCTTCACATAACCTCCAAGTGGAAGCCAGCCGATTCCATAAACAGTATCTCCTATTTTTTTCTTGAACAGTGCAAACTTTACATCAAAGAAGAGAAAGAATTTCTCCACTTTAATCCCGAAGTAACGAGCTGGTGCAAAGTGACCAAATTCATGTAAAATTACAAGGATAGAAATAGCAAGCGTAAACTGGGCAATCTGTATAAAAGTCTCCATAGAAGGATATAAGTCAAATTTTGAACGCACAAAAATAGGCTTTTAGATGCGCATACTAAAGTTATATGAGCGTAGGATAGCATTTTTCAAGCCATACTTTATATAACTGCCACTTGGATTGTAACTTTGTAAAAAAATGCACTATGGCACATCATCTAGCTCGCTATAAAACACTGTTTATTACCCTTGGTATTCTTTCTGTCATTATTATGACCTTAATATATAGCCAACTCAAAGTGGCTCCTACTTTACCGGTCTACCAACCAGATATGGTTGACAAAGAACTCGTAGACAGCACTATGCAGTATATTAAGAAGTATCATACTATTGCAGATTTCTCACTCACTAATCAGAATGAAAAGACCATCACGCAGAAGGATTATGAGAATCACATCTACGTAGCAGATTTTTTCTTTACCACCTGCCAGACCATTTGCCCTATTATGACAGAGCATATGGTACAAATACAAAAGGAGCTAGAGGGAGATACACTAGTTAAACTACTTTCTCACTCAGTAATCCCTACCTATGATACTCCAGAAGTTTTGAAGGCGTATGCTATAAAAAAGGGAGTAGATGACTCACGATGGAACCTTGTTACTGGTTCTCAAGAAGAAATTTTCACGCTTGCGCGAAAAAGTTATTTGGCCGTAAAAGATATACCAGGAACAGAAGATGATCTTGATATGGTTCACACTGAGAACTTTATGCTTATAGACAAAAAACGTCAAATACGTGGTTATTATGACGGTACAGATCCAGAAGCAATAGATCAATTACTTGAGGATATTGAGATTTTAAAGGCATCTTATGAGCCCAGGAAAGCTTGGTACCAAAAGATTTTTTAGAATGAATTACGTACGCTTTCGCGAAAGCGTAAAATGCATTACTTTTGTTATCTAAATTCAATCTAAATAAACATTGAAGAAAACAGTCGCCCATTTACAAAAAGGAGAACGCGCTATCATCATAGATGTGATGACAGACGAAGTTCCTCTTAAGCTACTCGAGATGGGTTGCCTACCAGGCAATGAAGTACGATTGATACAACTCGCACCATTTTCTGATCCTCTATATATAGATGTGAATGGAAGTCACCTTGCGATACGCCGAGAAACGGCTCTTCATATAATCATAGAAACGCCATCCTAAATTATGGCCAAACAGATTAACGTTGCCCTCATAGGAAACCCAAACACGGGAAAGACTTCTGTCTTTAACCATCTTACGGGTCTTAACCAACAAGTAGGTAACTACCCGGGGATTACTGTAGAAAAGAAAGAAGGTATCTGTAAACTAGATCGTGGTGTAAAAGCACACATCTTAGACTTACCCGGTACTTACAGCCTTAACGCATCATCTCTTGATGAAAATGTGGTTATAGAGTTACTTCTTAATAAGAATGACAAAGACTATCCAGATGTTGCCGTTGTAATTTCTGATGTAGAAAATCTTAAACGCAACTTACTACTCTTTACACAAATTAAAGATCTTGGCATCCCTACTATTCTTGCTATTAACATGGCAGATCGTATGGAGCGTAAGGCAATCTCTCTTGACATTCCCAAGATGGAAGAACGCCTTAAAACAAGAATTGCACTTATAAGCAGTCGTAAAAACACGGGGATTGATACGCTCAAAGAACTTATTACCGAGTACAGATCTATCAATACAGAACCTTGTATTAATGCTTCTGTAATTGCTCCAGAATATTTTGACAGATTACGTAAAGCATTTCCAAAACAAGATTTATACAAGTTATGGCTTGTAATCACCCAAGACGTAAACTTTGGAAAGCTAGAGCGCAACGAGATGAAAACCATCTCCTCTTTCAAAACTGAGTCAGAGAGTAATCTTAAAAGACTACAGCAAAAAGAAACGATTGTTCGCTACAAATATATCAATGAAGTTTTGAGAGAAACTCAAACAATAGATGTAGCAAATGCAAAAGATTTAAGAGCTCGCTTAGACCGTATACTTACACATAAGGTGTGGGGTTACGTGATTTTCTTTGCCATATTACTACTCATTTTTCAAGTAATATATGACTGGTCACAGTATCCTATGGATGCTATAGACTCCGCATTTGCTAGTATGAGTGAGTGGGTGCAAAATAACCTTCCAGAAGGCAAACTCACAGACCTTCTAGCAGAGGGTATTATTGCTGGACTAGGTGGAATCGTAATTTTTATCCCTCAGATTGCCTTTTTGTTTCTCTTTATCTCTGTACTAGAAGAAAGTGGCTATATGAGTCGCGTGGTTTTCTTAATGGATAGAGTGATGCGTCGTTTTGGACTGAGTGGTAAATCTGTAGTTCCTCTTATTTCTGGAACTGCTTGTGCCATCCCTGCGGTTATGGCAACACGTAACATTGAGAACTGGAAAGAGCGATTAATCACCATACTAGTTACTCCATTTACTACCTGTTCGGCGAGATTACCTGTGTATTTGATTATCATTTCACTAGTAATTCCTGATGAGAAGTTTCTATTTTTTAATCTACAGGCACTTACGTTGATGCTTATGTATCTCATAGGCTTTGGTGCTGCGATAGGTTCTGCGTGGATTCTCAATAAAATTCTTAAGATAAAAAGCAAGTCATTTTTTGTAGTAGAAATGCCTAACTATAAAATGCCACTTCTTAAAAACGTAGGAATCAATGTTCTTGAAAAAACAAAATCCTTTGTAGTAGATGCAGGTAAGATTATCCTTGCTATTAGCATTGTTTTATGGGTACTAGCTTCCTTTGGACCTAATGAAAAGTTCAATCAAGCAGAAGATATTGTAACCACGCAGCTAGAAGCAGCTGGAGGCATAAACGCATTTCCAGATGTGGAAGCTTACCAAGCAGAAATAAACAAACTAGTTGCGAGCCAGAAGCTAGAACATAGTTACATAGGCTATATGGGTAAAGCGATAGAGCCTATTGTAGAACCACTAGGTTATGACTGGAAAATAGGAATTGCCCTTATTACTTCGTTTGCCGCAAGAGAGGTTTTTGTGGGAACACTAGCCACCATATATAGTGTAGGTGACGCTGAAGAAGAGACTATCAAGAACCGTATGGCTGGAGAGGTAAATCCTGTTTTGGGCACTCCAAGGTTTAATTTTGCAAGCGGAATTTCATTATTACTCTTTTATGCATTTGCCATGCAATGCATGAGTACGCTGGCTATTGTAAAAAGAGAAACAAACACTTGGAAATGGCCTGCAATACAGCTTGTAGCGATGACTGCAATTGCATATGTAGCAGCACTTGCGGCTTACCAGATTTTAAAATAATTTGTAAGCTAGACACTTATTTAACTACTAAGAACACATGGAACTTATACAAAACATAATCGTGATTCTTATTTTTCTAGTAGCCTTAGGGTATCTAGTTACAAAGTTTGTATGGACACCAGCTTTTCTAAAAAAGAAAGATGACAGCGGCTGTGGTACTGGGAGTTGTGGGTGTTAATTACTTACCTCTACTCGTAAATAATAATCACTTGCTTTAATTTTTGATAAAGATGTAGGGTACGGAGCTAGCCCCTTAATTGATATTGCAAGACCTTCTTCTGAGTATATAGGCGCTACTCGCCCACCATTGAGTATAATTTCTTTAGTGGTTTTTTTACCACTTTCGCTAGTTATTTCTACAAGCACTTTTGCATTTCCTGCCCAGATACAATCTACTCCTTTTGGACATCTACTATCTTCAAGAACTTCAACTAATCTTATCGTTGTTGCTTCTATCTGCGCTAGTTTTCCGTTATAGGCTTTAATATAAATCTTAGGAACCTCTACTGTTGTGGAGTCTTGCGCTTTCGCGAAAGCGGAAAAAAGAAATATAATCGCAACGATGTAATAGGTTTTCATAATGTTAGATTTTAGCCAGCCTAAACAGATAGACACTTGTGCTTTATATTTCTAAATACTCCAAAAGCAATGACATGTTGCAACTTACCCTCTAAATAAGAAAAAATCATCTTTCATATGCTCAATATGCTCATCTTTATTTGTGATGATATATTCTAGCGCAAGATCTGTAAACTCTTTACCTTTTGGTGTGAGTGCAACAATCTCCTTATTAATTTTGATAAGATTATTTTTTTCGGCAAGATCTAGTATGGTTTCAGATTTTACTTTTTGCCAATTTATATGCTCATTGAGATGCTTCACGTGTCTCTCACTTTCCTCTTCATGGTTATTAAGGTGTAATAAAAAGGTAAGTAACGACACTTCTGTGCGCTGCTGTCGCTGCCTATACATCACTGCAATAAGTCCTTTACTAGGTGCAAAAAGATAAACTGCAAGAAAAACTAATCCTAGCACTGTAGTCATAGATCCTGCGATAGATGCATCTAGAAAATGAGCCATCCAATAACCACCAATTGCCGAAAAGACTCCAAATATCACCGAAAGCACTAACATCTTTTTTAAGTCTGATGTAAGTAAATAGGCCGTTGCTGCGGGCGCAATCATAAGTGCCACCACAAGTACTGCTCCTACCGCCTCAAAAGCACCAACAACCGTTACTGAAGAAATAGTCATTAGTCCATAATGTAAAACCACCGGAGAAAAACCAAGCGCTGCAGACAAACCTGCATCAAAGGTACTCACCTTAAGTTCTTTAAAGAACGCAAAGAGCATTCCCACAGTGATGCTTAAAATTGCTCCCATCACCCACAGTGACTTAGGCCCTACATCTGTTCCACCTATAATAAGCCTATCAAAAGGCGCAAATGCCAGTTCGCCCAGCAATACCGCATCCACATCAAGGTGCACATCGTTTGCATTTTTAGCAATAAGAATAACGCCTATACTAAAGAGTGCTGGAAAAACGAGTCCTATAGCGGTGTCCTCTTTTACTAATCCAGTTTTCTGGATAGACTCTACCATCACAACAGTAATAACACCAGTCACAGCTGCTAGTAATATTAATAGTGGCGAATTAAGATCTTCAGTAATAAAAAAGCCAATTACAATCCCTGGTAATATAGAGTGACTAATGGCGTCACTTATAAGTGCCATTTTACGTAGCACCAAAAAGACCCCTGGAATGGCACAAGCAATGGCTACTACAGCGGCAATCAATTGTATTTCTATTTGTGCATCCATTAGTTATTGTTATATAAGTTTGCGGCTGCATCGTATCCTTTATCCGTAAGTGACCAGTTTTGCCCTTTCACTTTTACCCATTCTTTTTCTTCGAGCTCTTTGAGCGTAGACTTTGTATATCCCTGAAAGTTATTCAAAATTTTTATAGCATGGGGATGTGATATCCTCTCATGAGTTTTTGCAATATCAAACATAAACTGTAATGTCTTCTGGAGCTCTAGATCTCTTCTGTTTTGATATTTACGTAGTTGTTTAAAAAGAATACCTCGTCCAGGAGAAAAGATGAATGAAAAAAGTACAAATACACTAGCCACAAGTACAATCACTGGACCTGTAGACAAGTTGTTTTGGCTAGCACTAATTGCCGTCCCAAAAACTCCTGAAAACGCACCAAATATAGCTGCGAGTACAATCATCACGCTCAGCTTATTTGTCCACTGCCTTGCCGCTGCTGCAGGCGCGAGTAGCATCGCACTCATTAATACAACTCCTACAGTTTGTAGTCCTAGTACAATAGCAAGCACGATAAAAAAGGTAATAAGTATATCAATAAAACGAGTGTTGAACCCTAAGGTTTTGGTGTAGTCTGCATCAAAAAGTAAGATTTTAAACTCTTTCCAAAATAGCAGCATGATAATCAAACAGATTCCCGTCACAATAGCCATTAACGTCACATCCTTCTCCACTAGCGTTGCCGCCTGACCAAAGAGATATTTATCAAGCCCCGCTTGGTTTGCATTTGGTTGTTTCTGTATAAACGTAAGCAACAACATTCCAAAACCAAAAAATAACGACAAAACAAGCCCTAGTGCTGTATCACTTTTAAGATGTGTTTTGGTAACCATCCCACGTATCCAGAAAGTCCCTATAAGTCCGCTTACTAAAGCTCCTAGCAACAATACATTAGTATCCTTTGTACCTGTGATTAAAAAAGCTATAGCAATACCAGGCAGCGCAGCATGAGAAATCGCATCACCAAGTAAACTTTGCTTTCTAAGTACTGCAAAACTACCAAGCATACCGCAAATAGCACCAAGTATAGCAGTACCCAGCGTGATGGTTCTGAGGGTATAGTCAGAGAAGAGTTGAGAGAAATATTCTGAGAGTTCCATGGGTTATTAGTTTGTAGGACTTAGGATGCACCGCTGGTGCTTGTAGGACGCTTCGCTTGTAGTGAAAAAAATCTAATCTAATTTTAAACTTTTCTTTAAGCCCATTATCATTTTTGCAATTTCTTGTAATTGTTTTCTAGTACTATCATTCTGTTCTTGAGAAATATACTTTTTTCTAGTTGCAACGGTAGAGCACGTAACACATTCCTTAAGAGAATCCCAGGCCATATTTAAATATCTATTGAATTGTTTATTTGTATCACCGTGACCCTCACTAATATTTAATGCTATAGAAAGAGCCGCCCTACCATATTGACTCGATAGTCGATATCTCTCTTTTTGTGGAAATGTATCAATCAATGCATCAGCTGCATCAATAAAGTCTAGTGCTTTCTGATAAACAGTTAACTTTTCAAAATTGAATACTACTTTTTCCATCTTATAATTTTTATATTTAAATCAATTCCATGTTCCAACAGTAATCATTTTGTAAAAGCAACGCAAAAAACTCATACTACAAGCATCGCGTCCTAACAGTTCCGCAGGAACGTACTACCGTCTACAACCTATTGATTTACCGCCACCTTGTAATTAATACCATAAGTCTTGGTAAGATTGCCATCATTAAAGATGTCTTTTACGGGTCCTGTTGCGATTTTCTTTACATTTAAAAAAGTCACCCAGTCAAAATATTCTGGTACCGTTTGTAAATCGTGATGCACTACCACTACCGTTTTTCCTGCTTTACGTAATTCTTTAAGAATATTAATAATAGCAATCTCCGTGGTTGCATCTACTCCTTGAAAAGGCTCATCCATAAAATAGATGGCTGCATCTTGCACTAGTGCTCTCGCAAGGAAAACACGCTGCTGCTGCCCTCCTGAAAGTTGGCTTATTTGTCTCCCCTTAAACGGAAGCATCCCAACTTTTTCCAGTGCTTCTAGTGCTGCTCTTTTTTCCTTACTTCCAGGACGTTTTATCCAGCCTAGTTTTCCATAGGTTCCCATAATAACCACGTCAAGCGCCGTGGTGGGAAAATCCCAATCTACACTTCCCTTTTGAGGAACGTATGCTACAAGTTTTCGCTGCTTATCATAGGGTTTTCCGTAGATAGAAACGCTCCCAGCAATAGGATCTATAATACCGAGTATAGATTTTATAAGCGTAGACTTACCTGCACCGTTAGGCCCCACAATAGCCATGAGCACTCCTTCTGGCACTTCCAGATCTATATCCCAAAGTACCGGCTTGTAGTTATATGCAACCGTAAGGTCATCAACACGAATGGCTATTTTTGAATGTGACATATTGTTATTTTAAAGCTTCTACAATAGTAGTCACGTTATATTTGAACATGCCTATGTATGTTCCCTCTACGCTTCCTGCATTACCTAGTGCGTCACTATATAATGAACCACCTATCACTACTTCTTGTCCTCTAGATTGTACCGCTGCCTGCAATGCCTCAATCGTTCTTCTAGGTACAGAACTTTCTACAAAAATGGCTTTTACATTGTTGTCAATTATAAATTGAGAAAGACGCTGTACATCCTTAACTCCTGCTTCGGTAGCGGTAGATAGCCCTTGCAATCCTACTACTTCAAAACCATAACTCTTCCCAAAATAGTTAAAGGCATCATGAGCCGTAACAAGAATCCTTTTTTCGGCTGGGAGTGTAGCTATTGTAGCTTTGATTTCAGCTTCCAGCTCATCTAATTGTGCAAGATAATTTTGGGCATTTGCTTCGTAGCTTTTTGCGTTCTGAGCATCTTTTCGCGAAAGCGTACTTACTACCTCTGTTGCAAATTGCTTAAAATACTGAATATTAAACCACACATGCGGATCATAGTTAGATGCAAAATAATCTGAACCTATGAGGGTATTTTTATCCAGCGACTCTCCTAAGGGAATTTGCGTCACTTGAGTGGCATTCATCTTTTCAAAGACTTCTACAAGCTTACCCTCTAGATGTAGCCCATTATAGAAAATTACATCTGCTCCAGCGAGTTTTGTAACATCACCAGCACTTGCTTTGTATAAGTGAGGATCTACACCGGCGCCCATCAACCCTTCAAGATTAATGAGATCACCTCCTATATTTTTTACAAGATCTGTAATCATTGAGGTGGTAGCAACTACATTTAATTTGCCATTACTTTCCTTGTCACCCTTGCAACTAATCACGCTTAAAGCGAAAATGACAATTACTATATATAGACTCTGTTTCATTATTTCTTATTTTTTATCTATTCTAAAACTAACTCCCGCACTGACCAATAAATCTTGTCCATCTGTAATACTCTGACCGATTGTTGCATCGAGTTGCACTAATGGAGCAATGGCATATGTAAGACCAGCATCCCAAAAATGGTTTGCGCGATTATCTTCTGGAAGATCTCCATAAACTTCAGCATAAGCCCCGAGTTTATCTGTTATCGCATAGCCATATGCAAATGTATAAATGTATGCTAGCTCTGGGGAGTCACCTCCATATTGTCCTCCAATGTTGTATGCAATCCCTGATCGTTCACCAAGTGTATGATTAAACGCAAAGCGAAAATCTGCACTAGTAAATTCTGGTTTAAAGTCTGTACTTGCAGTAAATGGAAAAAATAAATGACCTATTAAACCTATTTCTGGTTTCCAGCCATCTTCTTGTGCAATCGCCACTTTTGCACCAAAAAGTAACGGAGACATCCCGTTAAGGCTACTTATTTCTTGATCATTGATTATTGTCTCCACCTCTTGGTACGCCCATCCCACTCTAAGCTCGAGATTATCTAGTATCCCATAACGCAGCAGCGTAGTATTGTAACCCCACACGCGTTCTTCTATATTATTCTGTTCATACGTGGTTGTGTAAGCTCCCGTCTCTACCTGTAGACTCCCTCTAGGCACCACCGTAGGAGACTCTGTTGCATCCGGGCGATCTGTAATTAAGCCTGGAGTTGTGGTTTCTTGGGCAAAAATAATTGCAGTATTGGTCAACATTAATAATGAAGTAAGGGTAACTAATTGTTTCAAGCTTATTGATTTTGGTAATTGTTAAATCTGGATATACAGATTGTCTGCTATCTTTTTTGAAATAAAAAATTGTTCCTTTTTAACTTGTATCACCATCGAGCCGTCAAAAAACTCTCGCCCTAGTACTTTTATAGTTGCCCCTATTGCGATGTTTCTTTTATCCAAAAATTGAAGAAACTCTGCCGATGTTTCTCGTACTCCCACGAGCTGCCCAGTGTTGCCCTTATTTAATTCTGACAGCAACTTTTTTATAGCACTTTTTATATTTCCATTTTTATCAGGAATGGGATCTCCATGCGGATCGTAGTCTGGATAGTCAAGAAATTTGTCTAAGCGATTAATAAGCTCCGTAGAGTTTACATGTTCTAATTGCTCTGCAATATGGTGTACCTCGTCCCACTGGAAATTGAGTTTTTCCACCAGAAAAACTTCCCAAAGTCTATGCTTACGCACAATATAAATTGCTGCTTTCTCACCCTCTTTTGATAAGCGAGCACCTCTATATTTTCGATAAGAAACCAAGCCTTTGTCTGCTAGTTTTTGCACCATATCTGTTGCACTTGACGCCTTAGTTTGCATCGTTTCTGCAAGTGCGTTTGTGCTTACCTCCTTGTTAAATTCTTGTTCAAGGTGGAAGATTGTTTTAAGATAATTTTCTTCTGCGAGTGTGTACATATATTAATCAAAGGTAATAAACAGAAGTAGAGTAGTAAAAAAATATATTTAGTCTAATCTAAAATTAAACACTAAATTAATGTCCCTTAAACGTTTGTGTTAATTAATACATTAAATAATTGTACTGAACATCACTTTCCTATATTTATCAAAATTTTATAAGATGCAAAGAGTAAAAGTCACCGCTCCCCTACAATCGTGGGATATTTTTTCAGAATACTTAGTCGCTAGAGCTACTAAAGCTGCTAGAGAACTTGATTATTCTCAGGTGGCAGATTTCATCTCAAAGTACAATTGGGATTTTGACACTTCACTACTAGCAACAGAAGATTTTACCACGATTGTAGTAACAGATCGTGACCAAGTTATCCAATGGGTGAATAGTGGTTTTACAGAAATGACTGGCTACCCAAGAAATCATGCTGTGGGTAAACACCCTCGTTTTTTACAAGGACCAGAAACCTCAAAAGAAACCAAAGAAGTTATAAGTAAAACACTACGTCTTGAAAAACCTGTAGTCAAGCAATTACTTAATTATAAAAAAGACGGCACGCCATATCTCTGTGATATAAAAATCATACCTCTTTTTAATAAGGATCAAGAACTCACACACTTTATGGCTCTTGAAAAGAAAGCACGTGTAGCTTAACATTTACTTATCTCCCTCTTTGCACTAGTAGATAAGAGGATATCTAAGACATTTATTTAAACCTGACCCACACGTTTTACTTGTGGGTTTTTTTTTACGCTTTCGCGAAAGCAAATAAATCTGTAAATCATATCACCTCTCTAGACTTCCATATGGAGGACTCAAATTCTAAATTGTCTCTTTTTTAAAATTTATAAGCGTTTAAAATGATGTAAAAACAAACTCATTTATAAATTACTCATAAACAAAACACTAAGCGGGTTAAAAAAAAGGACATTTGATTTTCCTACAAAAAGCCAAAATAAAGGAAATCCGTAAAATGCATCTGTAGGAATTTACTACATTGCAATTGATTAATCATCTAGTATACTATAAGTTACACAAGAGTGCATTTATTGCGCAGTAAATAAACTCTTGTATAACTGTTAAGTCGGTAATCTTGGGGGCGACTTTAAATATGCTTTAGGAAAGTAACTTTAGAAATTTATTATTATGAAAAAAATATCGTTTTTAATAGCCTTTGCGATGATAGGATCAAGCGCATTGATTGCTAAAAATACAAACACTACAATAGAAGAAGATGTATTTGCTTGTACTAATGTCACATTATCCTGTGGAGTTTCAGGAAATGTATGTTACACAGATCTCGGGATGCTAGCAAGTCACATACAATTTGCCGAAAAATATTGGTGTGGTGGTACTCCAAAGCAGTAATTATTATTATTATATAAAACTGGGTTTTTAACAAACCCAGTTATTAATTTTTTGAGTATGAAAGTTAAATTTACAATACTTCTTTTTTTTATAAGCTTGTCTAACATCTATTGTCAAGAGAAAATCACCTACAACTACAAAATAAACTATAAACTAGATTATAAAAAAGGCCTTGATGCGCAGACGCGAGGCAACGACTATTTTGCACTATACACAAGTGATAGCGGGTCTGAGTTTGTAAGTATAGGTAAAAGAGCGCTAGATTCTATAAGCAGATACAAGGATCATAGTATATCTCTAGGGCAGTTTAAATCCTTAATACCAGATCATACTTTTAGTTATGTGCTTTATTATGATAAGGCCATAAAAGAGCTTACTATGACGCAATTTTTTACAAATGTTGGTGTGGGATACAAAGAAGATATCGCACTTCCCTGGCAGCTTACAGGTGAGACAAAAAAAGTAAAAGGATACCTCTGCCAGAAGGCCACTGTTATTTATGAAGGGCGTAGTTATGAAGCGTGGTTTACACTAGATATCCCCCTGCAAGAAGGCCCTTATAAGTTTAAGGGATTACCTGGCCTTATTATACAAATAGCAGATACAGAAAGTGAGTATGTTTTTGACTTTATGGGTATTAAAAAGTTAGACCCACAACCCGAGAGTTTTTATTTTTTTAGAGATATTGATATGACCACAAAAGCAACATTTAGAACCATAAAAAAGAAGTTTACAGAAAATCCCTTTGCGATGTTTTCACAATCTGGTATTACTATAGACCTAAGCCCAGTAGAAAAGGCAAGTATGATAGAAGCGCATAAAAAAACCCTACTTAAAACAAATAATACTATTGAGAGATATTAGGTTATCAATTACTTTTACAGTTGTTATCGTTTTATTGCAATGTTCAGTGTTACTGGGTCAAACTATAGAAGGCACCATCATTACAGGTAATCGTATAGCAGTTGCAGACTGTACAATAACTGTTGCTACAAAAAGTAATCCCACCATCATAATAGACTACACCATATCTAATAGTGAGGGTAAGTTTATCCTACCTTTAAAAAAATATGAAGATTCTATTATTGTGGCTTTTTCAAAACTGAGTTTTAAGAGCAAAAAAGTCCAACTTGATAATACATCACAACAGCTCACCATCTCCTTAGAAAAATCTACCGAACAGCTTGAAGAAGTCCTTATAGAAACAGCTCCTGTTGTTCAAAAAAACGACACCTTGAGTTACAATGTGGGTAGTTTTAGAAACAAAGCAGATGAGGCCATACGAGACGTTATAGCAAGACTACCAGGGATAGATGTTACTGCCTCTGGGCAAATTAGATATCAAGGCGAGCCCATAGAAAATTTTTACATCGAGGGGCTTAACCTTCTTGATGGCCGGTACAATATTGCAAATAATAACCTACCCGCGACGGCTATCTCAAAAGTCGAAATACTAGAAAACCACCAGAGTAAAAGAGTACTAGACTCATTACAACCCTCTAGCCGAACCTCTATAAATTTAAAACTCAAAAACGCTTCAATAGCCACAACCCTTGTGGGTACTGGTGCAGGTCTATCTCCCTTTATGCGAGATGGTAAAATTGTACCATTATACTTATCAAAAAAGAACCAGTTTATTGGCTTTTACAAAACCAATTCGAGCGGCAAGGATATAAAAAATGAAATAGAAGATGCCACTAGTGCGCAAGGCTTTGTCACTAGTGAGCAAGAGGCTATATACAGGCCAGAGCAACTCACTAGCATAATTCCTATTACTACGCCGTCTATTGCAACTACAAACTGGTTTGTAAACAGTACAAACACCGGGGCTTTAAATTACCTCAAAAGCCTTAATAAAAACCTAAAAGTAAAAACAAACCTCTCCTACATAAACGAGACCGAACAACAACAAGGAACAAAAAAAACAACATTTTTTCTGCCCCAAAACCCAGTAACACTTGAAGAAAATATAGACAACGACTATCATATATCATCATTTACGGGTGATATTACTGTTGATAAAAACACCCAAGCCATTTTCTTTAAAAACAAAACTTCTTTTAATACTCAACAAAAAACAGGTAATGGCACTGTCTATAATGACTCACTTGTACAGCAAAGAGCAAGGCTAGCTCGCAACACGCTAGTAAATAAATTTGAACTCACACGCCCTATTCATAAAGGTGTACTCTCCTTTACCTCAAATGTGCTCTATAACAATGATGACGAAAGATTAACGCTACAAGAACCCGTGTTATTTGCTCTTAATGATGAATCTCTTGCTTTATCAAAACAATACATACAGCAACAAAACTTGCAACTAAATAACAAAACAACAGTTACAAAAAGATTAAAAAACCTAAATCTAGAAACTACGCTAGGCTATAATTACCTAAGCAGCAAGCTTGAGAGCTTACTCCCCAGTAAGGCAAACACTTCGTTTAGTAACGAACTACACTTTACAAATGCACAGCAGTTTGCAGGGCTAGGCATAAGATATTACAGAAGTAACTGGATAATATATAGCACTAATAAACTAAGCTATAACACCATAGATATAGGTAGAGACCTTACACGTAAGTTTACCTTTGAGCCTCAACTCCTCATCACAAAAACACTTAATAAAAATTATAAAATTAACGCCACGGCGAGTATTACAAACTCCTTTTCAAATGCTCGTGAGCTGTATGACTTGCCCATCTTATTAAATTTTAGAACACTTAGCCGCTATAACACTCCTATTATTCAAACCAGAAATACGCTAGGCACCATAACACTTAACCATAAAAAAATATTAAGCGGTGTTTTTAATAGGTTCTCTATACATTATTCAAAAAAGGCATTAGATAGAACACTCTCTAGCCTCACCAGCGATACCGGTATTATAACAACCCAAGCTATAGACCGGCCCAACGTGGCGCAAGCTATCACTTTAAACACAGCGCTTCACAAGGAATTTTATAAATATGACACCAGCCTTAAAATAACCGGCAGTAAAAATTATGCAACTACAACTGTTATTTTAAACAACGCACTCTCTAAAATGCAAAACAACAATCTCTCACTTGCACTTGCAACTACATATAGCGGGATAGAAAAATTTGTTTTTAATTATGATACCCGTTATACACAACAAAAAACGCGTATTGCACAACAGGCTCTTGAAACATTTACTAGCCAAAACCACCACCTAGACATCACATATTTTCCTCTAGAAAAGACCTCTATCGAGGCGAGCGCCAGTTACAATACTTTTAAAGCTACACAAACCCTCAACAACAATCTCTTTGTAAATCTAGGAGCCTCCTATACAGGAACAAAAAATATAAAATACAGTATCTCCTTTAATAACCTCTTTAATGAAGAAGCGTTTGTAACAGCTACAAGTAGCACCTTTTTTGTTGCCTCAAACACCTATAAACTTAGACCAAGAAATGTATTTTTTTCGGTAAGTTTTAAATTGTGACTTTTAAGGCATCAGCTCCTTTACCTTTTCATACACAAGATCACCTTCCCAACCTCTGTAGGTGAGGTAGTCTGCTAGTTTTTTACGCTTGCGGTATTTATCGGTTTCTGAGGAGAGTTGTTCATAACGCTTTCGCGAAAGCGTATTAAAAACCGTATCATACTCCTCGTCTTCTATCTCAAGTAGGGCTGTTTTGAGATTATAAGCTCCTATGCCGCGTTGTTTGAGTTCTCGAGTGATTCTTGTTCTTCCCCAACTCTTGTGACGAAATTTACCCCTCGCAAAGGCTTTTGCAAAACGTTCTTCGTTTAAAAAGTTGTGCTCTAGTAAATGACCTATCACTACATCTATTGCGTCTGGTATCATACGCATGTCTCGTAACTTTTGAGCCACTTCTTTATGACAACGGTCTTGGTAAGCGCAGTAGGCTTCTAGCTTACGTTTTGCTTCTTCTACAGTATATGTTTTTACGGGTTGTTGCACTGGGCAAAAGTACTTGTTTGCAAGGATACCTTTTTTACAATAGGGCATAAAAAAACCCCATTCTCAAAAGAGAATGGGGTTTTTGCTAATTTTCAATCTTAATATCCTTACCAGAAGCGTCTGTAAAGTTATACTCAAGATACGTGTATGCATCTCGTGGCATTACTTTTACCCACTTCTTGTGATCTAAAAACCATTTAGATCGTATGGACGGGAAGCCTTTTGTTAAATAGGCTGCTACAAATGGGTGTGCATGTAGCGTCACCTTCTTTGTTCCAGATTTTAATATGCGGTTGAGCTGTCCTTGAAGTTTCTCTACAATTACAATAGGAGCTTCTATCTCATTAGTACCACCGTTAGGATTTTCTTCACGGGTCTTAATGTTCATTTCTGGACGTACTCGCTGCCTAGTGATCTGGATAAGTCCAAATTTACTAGGAGGTAAGATTTTGTGTTTTGCGCGGTCATCTTTCATCTCATCTTTGAGGTGATTAAATAACTGTCGGCGGTGTTCAGCTTTACCCATATCGATAAAATCGATTACGATAATTCCTCCCATATCACGGAGGCTAAGCTGACGTGCAATTTCTGAAGCGGCGATCATGTTTACCTCAAGTGCAGTATCTTCTTGACTTTTGGCTTTATTTGATCTGTTACCACTGTTTACGTCTACGACGTGCAGGGCTTCTGTGTGTTCAATTACAAGATAAGCACCACGGCTCATTGATACTGTTTGGCCAAAAGACGTTTTAATCTGTCTCTCTACTCCAAATTTCTCAAAAATAGGCAGTTGGTTATTATATAATTTCACAATATTCTCCTTGTGTGGAGCAATCTCGCTTAAGTAATCCTTAATTTGATAATACAACGTCTCATCATCTACTGTGATGCTCGTAAAGCTATCGTTAAAAATATCCCTTAGGATAGACGATGCACGATTCATCTCTCCTAGTACTTTGCTAGGATGGTGAGCGTTTGGAATTTTTTTGCTCATAGTGGTCCATTTGTCCACTAGATTTTGCAGGTCTTTGTCTAGTTCTGCAACTTTTACACCTTGAGCTACTGTGCGTACGATAACGCCAAACCCTTTAGGTCTGATACTTGTTACAAGTCTTTTAAGACGTGCTTTTTCTTCTTTACTCTCAATCTTTTGTGAGATAGAGATACGGTCAGAAAAAGGAACGAGAACAATATAACGCCCAGCTATGGATAACTCGCTACTTATACGAGGTCCCTTGGTCGAGATAGGTTCTTTTGCAATCTGTACAAGTACACTTTGTTTAGACTTAAGAACTTCGGCAATTTTACCGTTTTTGTCTATGTCTTTCTCAAAGGTGAAATTTTGTAAGGAATAGTCTTTTAATTTACCTGTAGTAACACTTTTTATGTATTTCTGAAGCGTAGGAAGTTTAGGACCAAGGTCATGGTAATGCAAAAATGCATCTTTCTCATAGCCCACATTTACAAATGCGGCGTTGAGACCAGAAACGGTCTTTCTTACGTTTGCGATATAAATATCACCTACGTTAAACTTATTTTTATCTTCTTCTTTATGAAGTTCTATAAGTTTTCCATCTTTTAATAAGGCAAAATCAACTACGGAGGAACTAGATCTAATGATCAATTCTTTATTCACTGTGTAGTAATTTTATCCCAATAGCTATCGGGATGGTTGATAATTCTAATTCATTACAGATTGTGATGTATGCCATGCGCATACGTTGTGTAATAAATACCGGTGCAATAATGACTTACCCAAGGTGCGGGTAGTGCTGTTATTGCAATGTCAATGAACGCAGTATTACACCCAGAGGGTGTAATAAAAGAAAAAGTAGTCTTAAGACTACTTTTTCTTCTTGTGGCGATTTGCTCTACGTCTTTTCTTACGTTTGTGAGTCGCTACCTTGTGTCTTTTTCTTTTTTTACCGCTTGGCATAAAAATGATAGTTTTTAATTACTTATTAGTCTACACTAACGTTCGTTTTTACACCTTCTACAAAAACTTTAGCAGGCTTGAACGCTGGAATATTATGTGCTGGTATTTTGATAGTCGTATTTTTTGAAATATTTCTACCTGTTTTTTCCGCTCTGGTTTTGATAATAAAGCTACCGAATCCTCTTAAGTACACGTTATCTCCACCTTCTAAAGAAGTTTTTACTTCTTCCATGAAAGATTCAATAGTTGCTTGCACGTCATTTTTTTCGATACCTAGTTTCTCAGAAACTTTAGCTACGATATCAGCTTTAGTCATAATGTCAAATATTTAGGGGTTAAAAATTCAAGACTGCAAATATAGGGATTATAATAACAAAGAATCAAACATAATCTTTTAAAAAATAGATACATAACATCTAGCTTTGTGTAAAACCCTATTTTACATTGTCATTTTCTAACAAACTCATTCCTTGGTACTTAGAACACAAACGCGATATGCCATGGCGCAACACTAAGGACCCTTATAAGATTTGGCTCTCAGAAATTATTCTTCAACAGACGAGAGTAGCGCAAGGATTACCCTATTATTTAGCTTTTACAAAGTCATTTCCTACAGTACAAGATCTTGCAAATGCAACCGAAGAGGAAGTACTTAAACTTTGGCAAGGATTAGGCTATTATTCCCGTGGTAGAAACCTCCACGCATCTGCTCAAATTATTGTAAATGAGTACGACGGAGTCTTTCCAGACACCTATGAAGAAATTAAAAAATTAAAAGGAGTAGGTGATTATACGGCAAGTGCCATTGCAAGCATAAGCTTTAACGAGCCTACCGCGGTGGTAGATGGTAATGTATATAGAGTCCTCTCAAGGGTATATGGTATAGATACTCCTATAAATAGTACGCCCGGGATTAAAGAGTTTAAAGCACTAGCCCAAGAGCTCATAGATGTGAAACGCCCAGCAGATTTTAATCAAGCTATTATGGAGTTTGGCGCTATACAATGCAAACCTCAAAATCCATACTGCCTGCATTGCATATATAATGACAAGTGCGTAGCCTTGCAAAAGAACAAAGTTTCTGAACTTCCTGTAAAGCTTAAAAAGACTAAAGTGCGTAATCGCTACCTCAACTATCTTGTCTTTAGAGATAAAGAAGGGAAAACATTTTTAAATCAACGTACCGGCAAGGGGATCTGGCAAGGACTTTACGAGTTTCCAGTAATTGAACTTGATGCCGCGCTTACTGATGGTGAAGAATCCCGCTTTCGCGAAAGCGTTAGATCCTCAAAGCATGCTCAAGAGATGAACATTACAGAGGTGGTAAGATTTAATGAGAAACCAATCGTTCATAAATTATCTCACCAGCACCTCCATACTACTTTCTGGGTGGTTGATGTAACAGCCACTGGTGCAAAAGGAAAACCCTTAGCAACTATAAGAGATTTTCCTGTACCTATATTGATAGGTAGATTTTTAGAAGAGTTTTTACCTCAATAGTTCGTTACTCTAAAACAGTCTTAAGCTCCTTTCTATAATCTGAAGGATTCTGGCCTGTAAAAGCTTTAAATTTTTTATTAAAGTGGGAGAAGTTATTAAAACCGCTCTCATAGCACACTTGGGTAATACTCATGGGTTGCTCTGCAAGCAATCTAGATGCATGTACGAGTCGGTACTCATTTACAAATTGCGTAAATGTTTTATGAGTGATTTTTTTAAAATAGCGACAAAATGATGGAATGGTCAAGTTTGTTATGCTAGCCATTTCCTCTAGAGGTATCTCCTCTTTGAAATGTGTTTTTACATAATTAAAGACCTCATTAATACGGTTATTATCTTTTACATCAGATAGCAATGAGAATCCATCTGCATTAAGTATTCTAAACTCTTTTGTAGTTGCCAGCTCATTTAAAACAGTTATTTGAGTCATGAGACGAGTAAAATCTGATTGTCCCTCCATAGATTCCATCATTGCCCCTACTCTCTTTTTAGTCTCTCCAGAAAATACTATCCCACGTTGTGCTACTTGCAATAACCTTTTTATTGCCGCTGTTTCTGGAAGGTTAAAGAATGTATCGCCCAAGTAATCTGCTTTCATATGTATAACGGTCTCACTCTTATTACCCGTGAGTTCATCTGTAAAACCACAATGAGGTAAATTACTACCCACAAGAATGAGTGTGCCCCATGTATAATAAGACAAGTTACTTCCCACCTGTCTTCTTCCTGTACCACCGTTTACATAAACTAGCTCAATCTCTGGGTGATAATGCCACAGACTGTTATCATTAATATGATGCTCATCAAATCGTTGATACGTAAATGAGTTTCCAAAATCTGGAGTAATAGATTCAAAAGTGGGTTTATGCAGAAGCATGGCCTTTTTTTTACAAATTTATAAATGACTACAAAATGAAAACTACATTAATTTACCTTAAATGTGTTCTAAATTAACACATACACCCCTATTAACCATACTGTAGGTTAAAAATGAACATATTGCTGCACAATTAGCAGTGGCGATCCCTTAATAACCACCGTATGTTTGTACCATAATAAATAATTAATCAATTACTTAAATCAACAGTTATGAAACAGACACTAAAATTTTCAGCAATTGCATTTTTATTATTTACTGCTATCACAACATTTGCAGCTACTAGTGAGATGACACATTATGACGTACAACCTGAGCTTTTAATTGAGACTTCAAATCCAGGTGATAAAATCAAAAAAGCGTCTAACGCAATAGACAAAGATGTTTTTACAGAAGGAACAGACATGGTATATGTGAGTTTTTCTAATCCAGAATTAAAAACTATCAAGCTCGAAGTGAGAGATGGTCTTAATCGTATCGTTTACTCAAAAGAGATTGACGGAGAAGCTTCTGTAAGTAAAACATTCAATTTTGAAGGGGCTTACAAAGGATACTACACTATCCAAATTGAAAATGAAAAAAAGAGCTTTAGTAAAGAGTTTGAAATACTATAATATCTGTTTGCTTGCAGTAAACAATTAGTATGCTTAGTTATCCCTAGATGGTAGTTCGTCTAGGGATTTTTTTGTTCATTTATTTCTTGCAACTACCCCTTAATCTCAAAAAAAGAACGTCTTTAATATTTGTAGATAATGGTGTATGAGAGCATATTTTCGCGAAAGCATAACACACTTGCATTGCAATATTTACTACATTTGAAATTATGGCAGGAACAATCAATAAAGTGATCTTAATAGGTCACACGGGAGATGATGTAAAGATGAACTACTTTGAAGGTGGTAATTGTATAGGACGTTTTCCGCTGGCGACTAATGAAGAATATGTAAACCGTACCACTGGCGAGCGAGTGAGCAATACGGAGTGGCACAACATCGTAGTGCGCAATAAAGCTGCCGAAATTTGTGAAAAGTACCTCAAAAAAGGTGACAAAGTATATGTAGAAGGACGTCTTAAAACGCGCAAGTGGACAGATGATAAAGGAATGGACAGATACTCTACAGAGATCCAGTGCCAAGAGTTTACTTTTCTTACTCCTAAAGGAGAAAACCAAGGACAGTCACAAGGAGGTGGACAACCTGCACAAGCAGCACGTCCTCAAGCACAACCTTACAACCCTAACCAACCGGCACAACCGGCACAGCCCTCTACAGATACTAGTGATGTAGATGATTTGCCATTTTAATTTAACTAAACGATAAAACTTTTGGACCCCGATCCCGAACCCTTATTTATTCTTCTCTTAACTATAGACCCTACCACTATCATAAGCATTGTGGCACTTATAGTTTTACTCATGTGCTCCGCACTTATAAGTGGCGCCGAGGTTGCTTTTTTCTCCCTATCACCTAGTGATCTTCTAGAAACAGAAGAGCAAGTTGCAGATAGAAAAATGATGGTAGTAAAGAGGCTACTCACAAAGCCTAAAAAACTTCTTGCAACTATTCTTGTTGCAAATAATGCCATAAATATTGCGATTGTACTGCTCTTTGCAAGTCTAGGCGAAGTAATATTTGCAAATATTACCGCAGAGATTCTAGGTATACCTTTACGTTTTTTATTAGAAGTAGTACTTATTACGTTCTTGATTTTACTTTTTGGGGAAATCCTTCCTAAGATTTATGCAAACCGTAATAACAAGAAATTTGCGGCACTTGTAGCATATCCGCTGCGCGTACTCGATGTAATTTTCACACCACTTAGCAGCCCTATGCGTGCTGCTACCTTATGGATACAAAGAAAATTAGGAGAACAAAAAACTAGTTTTAATGTAGATCAGCTCTCGCAAGCGCTGGAACTTACAAGTGAAGAGGACACCACAAAAGAGGAGCAAAAAATATTAAAAGGTATTGTTTCCTTTGGTAACACAGACACAAAGCAAGTGATGCGCCCTCGTATGGACGTATTTGCACTTAATAAAGAAGATGATTACAACTATATTTTAAAGCAGATTACAGAAAACGGCTTTTCTCGTATTCCAGTGTTTTCTGAGAGCATAGACACCATCGTGGGAATCCTTTATGTAAAGGACTTACTACCTCATCTCAACGAGAAAGAATTTGACTGGGCAAAGCTAATACGCGAACCGTATTTTGTGCCAGAAAACAAGAAATTAGATGACCTTCTCGCAGAGTTTAAGGAAAAGAAAAATCACCTCGCCATTGTAGTAGATGAGTATGGTGGCACAAGTGGTTTGATCTCTCTAGAAGATATTATAGAAGAAATTGTAGGAGACATTGCAGATGAGTTTGATGATGAAAATATCATTTATTCTAAACTTGATGAGCACAATTGGATTTTTGACGGAAAAACATCTCTCAAAGATTTCTATCGAATCATAAAGCTTGAAGAAACTACTATTTTTGAAAACAAAAAGGGTGAGGCAGAAACTATTGCTGGTTTTGTGCTAGAAGTCTCTGGAGGCTTCCCTCGCAAAAATGAGGTAATAATATATCAAGACTACACGTTTACGGTAGAGGCAATAGATAAGAAACGTATTAAACAGATTAAATTCACTATAAAATCTTGAGATTTACAGCTTTCATAACATCATTTCTTGCAGCTATAATGCTCGCATCATGCGGTGGCGATACATTACCTAAGCCTAAAGGACAGCTCAGTTTATCATACCCCAGACCGTCATATTCTTTTACCACATCAGATTGTGATTATAATTTTGACCTCAACTCACTAGGCAAAGTACGCTATAAAGATAATTGCTCTGCTGTTATTGATTACCCATCGCTTAACGGGAGTGTATTCTTAACCTATAGAGCGGTAAACAATAATATTAATGCGTTACTCAATGATGCACAAAAACTCACATACGAGCATGTGCGCAAAGCTGACGACATTATAGAAGAGAAGTATGTAAACCAAGAGCAAGGCGCTTACGGGATGTTTTATGACATCAAGGGAGATGCGGCTTCCCAGTCCCAATTTTACATCACAGACAGCACCACACACTTCCTTACCGGTTCTATCTACTTCAACACAAAACCTAACTACGACAGCATTTATCCTGCGGCTATGTATCTTAAAAACGATATTAGGCACTTGATGGAAAGTATTAAGTGGAGAGAACAACAGTAGCATTTTTCAGGGCTCGCTTTCGCGAAAACTTCTCATATTCCTAATAACTTATTACCGAACTTTGCATTTCTAAATTCAAGCAATGCCAAATAATTCACTCAAGTGGATATACCTTGTAGTACTATCCATTATTTGGGGAAGTTCGTTTATCCTTATTAAAAAAGGGCTAGTAGGTCTAGAACCACTACAACTAGGAGCTTTACGAATCTTATTCTCCGCATTTGTTCTGTTACTATTTGGATGGAAAAGTTTGAAAAGCATAAATAAATTAGCGTGGAAATGGATAGGAGTTTCTGCGTTGCTAGGAACTGGTATACCCGTGTTTCTCTTCGCTTTTGCCGAAACCGAGATTGATAGCGCCGTAGTAGGAATTTTAAATTCTAGTGTACCACTACTTGCTTTCGTTTTTGGAATACTACTATTTGGAGCCAAATTTATTAAGCAGCAGTTTATAGGCGTTCTTTTAGGGCTTATAGGCGCTGGCGCTCTTATTTACATAGGTGCTCAAATAAATGAAGAACAAAACTACTGGTACGCTTCGCTAGTAATCATAGCATCATCGCTCTATGCGCTCAATGTAAACATCATAAAACGTCACCTTCAAGATGTAAGCGCACTAGCTATTGCTGCAGGAAATTTTGTTTTCTTGATCATTCCTGCACTTATCATACTTTTTTACTCAGACTTTTTTGAGCTTCCATTAAGCACGGATACTACGATACAACAATCCATTGGCTACATTGTTCTACTTTCTATTTTTGGGACTGCCATTGCAAAAGTGATGTTTAACAAGCTAGTACAAATAAGCAATCCAGTGTTTGCCTCCTCTGTAACCTACTTAATGCCTATTATTTCTGTCACTTGGGGATTACTAGATGGAGAAGCATTTACGAGTCTTCAGGTTATTGCTACACTTATTATCCTTACTGGTGTTTATATTGGGAATACTGGGAAAAGAAATACCTAATTAAATCTGATTCGACTCAAACAAAGGCCTCTAGATTTAAAAAGCTCATAAAAATTACTAGCTAACTTTCGCGAAAGCGCACAAAAAAAGCGACTTACATTGCTGCAAATCGCTTTTATCAACTAAACTATCTTTTCAACTACCCTAGTGGTGGTTGTCCATTCATTATTTCTTCACTTGCATACTCTTCAAACTTCTTGAAGTTATCTTTAAAAGATCTAGCGAGCTTATTTGCAGTTGCATAGTATCCTTCGTCGTTATTCCAAGTTGCTCTAGGAGATAATACCTCTGTAGGTACTCCTGGACATGTGCGTGGCTGCGCTAGTCCAAAAACAGAGTGTATGTGGTAGTGATCGTGAGAAGTCTCTTGTGGTAACTCTCCATTCATCGCTGCCTTAATCATAGCACGTGTATACTTAAGTTTCATACGTGATCCTACTCCGTAAGGTCCGCCAGTCCACCCAGTGTTAATAAGCCATACATTTACTCCCGATGCCTTCATCTTCTCACTAAGCATCTCTGCATATTTAGTAGGGTGTAATGGCATAAATGGAGCTCCAAAACACGCCGAAAATGACGGTTGTGGCTCTGTAACTCCTGCCTCTGTCCCAGCAACCTTAGCTGTGTAACCACTTATAAAGTGATAAGCAGCTTGACCTGGCGTTAATTTTGAGATAGGAGGCAGTACTCCAAAAGCATCTGCTGTTAAGAAGAAGATGTTTTTAGGATTCTTCCCTACAGAAGGCTCTTGTATATTATCAATGTGGTTAATAGGGTAACTCACACGTGTATTTTGTGTAATAGAAGTATCTTCAAAAGCTACATTACCATTGTCATCTAGAATTACATTCTCTAGTATTGCTCCCGGCTTGATTGCATTAAAGATATCTGGCTCATTTTCCTTAGATAGGTTAATCACCTTTGCATAACAACCTCCTTCAAAATTGAAGATGGTGTTTTCCTTAGTCCATCCGTGCTCATCATCTCCTATAAGCTTACGCTCTGGATCTGCCGAAAGTGTTGTTTTTCCAGTACCAGAAAGTCCAAAGAAAATTGCAGTTTCTCCATTATCTCCTACGTTTGCACTACAGTGCATAGGTAATGTTTCCTTTTCTACAGGAAGGATAAAGTTTAATGCAGAGAAGATTCCTTTCTTGATCTCACCGGTATAACCAGTTCCACCTATAATGATTGTCTTTTCTGTAAATGAAAGAATTGCAAAGTTGCTCTGGCGAGTCCCATCTACTTCAGGGTCTGCTAGAAATCCTGGAGCGTTAAGAATAGTCCACTCTGGATCAAATGTTTTAAGTTCTTCAACCGTAGGGCGAAGAAACATGTTATAAGCAAACATATTAGACCAAGGATACTCGTTTATCACTCGTATATTTAGTCTGTAATTCTCATCTGCACAAGCATAACTGTCTCGTACGTAGATTTCTTTTTCAGAAAGATAGTTGGCTACTTTTGCTTTTAACTTTGCAAAAGCCTCTTCGCCAAATGGAAGGTTAATGTTACCCCACCAGACTTTATCTTCTGTTTTGGCATCCTTTACAATAAAGCGATCTAAAGGTGATCGTCCTGTAAAAGTACCAGTGTTTACTGCTAGTGCGCCAGAGGACGCAGTAGTTCCCATATCATTTTCTACGCTTATTTCGTGTAGTTTCTCAGGGGAGAGTTGGTAGTTGATTTTGGCATTTTTGATGCCTAATTTTTCTAATGAAAGTGTCTTCGAAGCTAAGCTATCTGCGACCATAACAATGAGTTTTGTGTTGTTTTAGATCACAAAAGTAGTAAGACTTTGCTCAGTACTATAACGTTTTCGCTGTTTTATTTGGATTTTATGAAATGTATGACTATCAAAAGCCAACTAACAATGAGCAAAGTCCCAGCTATTGGGGTAATCAGAGCGATTTTAGTAAAATCAAAAGATGTTAATTCATTGGTTGCCAGCCCGTATATAGAGCCCGAAAAGAATAAAATTCCTAGCAACAGCAGTACCCATACTGTTCTTTTGGTTTTTTCGCTTAAAGCGAAAACTGGAATAAGCAACAACAATAAGGCATGATACATTTGATACTTTACACCCGTCTCAAAAGTCGCAATCGCTGATGCATCAAGCACTTTCTCGAGGCCATGCGCACCAAAAGCTCCTATAATAACTGCGGTAAGACCAAAAATCCCACCTGTCACTCTTAATTTTTTATCCATGCTATTTGTTTAAGATGTGGCCCAAAACCGTACTTTAGACCAGCAGAATTCAATTTGAACTCTCATACAAAATTACAAAACTAACTACCCATGCGAAAGATTCTCGTAATAGGCGCTGGAAAATCCACGAGCCAACTCGTAAACTACCTACTTTCTAAATCTGACACCGAAGATTTACACATCACTGTGGGGGACATCTCTATAGACAATGCTCAAAAACTCATCAATAACCATAAAAATGCTACGGCAATAAGCCTTGATGTATTTAACAAGGAAGAACGTGAGCAGGCTATTAAAGCAGCAACTATAGTAATCTCTATGCTTCCTGCTCGTTTTCATATTGAGGTTGCTAGAGACTGCGTTACTTTTGAAAAGTCTATGGTAACTGCTTCTTATATTTCTGAGGAGATGGAAGCGCTTGATAGCGCAGTAAGAGAAAAAGGTCTCGTATTTATGAATGAGATAGGTCTAGACCCAGGCATAGATCACATGAGTGCCATGCAGGTAATAGATCGTATACGCGATAAAGGAGGAAAGATGATTCTTTTTGAATCTTTTACAGGTGGTCTCGTAGCTCCAGAAAGCGACACTAATCTATGGAACTATAAATTTACTTGGAACCCTCGTAATGTAGTTCTCGCAGGTCAAGGTGGCGCAGCCGAATTTATTCAAGAGGGCACTTACAAATACATCCCATATCAACGCCTCTTCAGGCGTACGGAGTTTTTGCAGATAGAAGGTCACGGTCGTTTTGAAGGATATGCAAATCGTAATTCTCTTAAGTATCGCTCTGTATATGGTCTTGATGACATCCCTACACTGTATCGTGGCACCATACGTAGAGTTGGCTTTTCTAGAGCTTGGCAAATGTTTGTACTTCTAGGTATGACAGACGATAGTTATCAACTAGAAAAAACGGAGCACATGAGCTACCGTGATTATGTAAATTTATTTTTACCATACTCCCCTACAGATTCGGTAGAGTTAAAACTGCGTCACTACCTCAAGATCGATCAAGACGATTTACTCTGGGACAAACTATTGGAGCTCGATCTTTTTAATGCCACCAAAAAACTAGGACTTACAAATGCAACTCCTGCTCAAGCATTACAACGCATCCTAGAAGATAAATGGACGCTAGATGCTAAGGATAAGGACATGATTGTCATGTATCATAAATTTGGCTATGAGCTTGACGGTAAGCGCAAGCAGATTGACGCCACGATGGTAAACATAGGAGAGGATCAAATAGAAACAGCAATGGCAAGAACGGTAGGTTTGCCAGTAGCTATGGCAACCTTACGCATTCTTAATGGAGAGATTACTACATCTGGAGTGCAACTCCCTATTAAAAAGGAAGTCTATGAACCTATTCTCAAAGAACTGGAAGAGTATGGCATCACCTTTAAAGAATACGAGGTTGACTATCTAGGTTATAATCCAGATATCGTAGGGGGATAACCTTTTTAAAAATTAAATTACAGTTTATAACTATTTATATATCTTGTAGTTTCAATATAGAACCTTCTTGAGATGAAAATTGTAAAAGATGAACTTATAATAGATGGTATAGATAAGATAATCTTGCGCCAACTTATGGAAGATGCTCGTAAGCCTATTCTTGAAATTGCTCGTAAAGTGGGCATTTCTGGAGCTGCCATACACCAGCGTTTACGCAAGCTAGAGAAGTCTGGACTTATAGCTGGCTCTAAGTTTATCATAGACCCAAAAGTGCTAGGCTATCGCACACAAGCATTTATAGGAGTATATCTTGATAGAGCTGCAAATAATGCAAGAGCAGTACGACAACTTAAAGATATTCCAGAAGTAATAGAGTGTCATTACACTACTGGAAACTGGTCTGTACTTATCAAAATTCTTTGTAAGAACAACGAGGACTTAATGAATTTACTCAATAAAAAGATTCAAGCGATAGACGGTGTATCACGCACTGAAACCTTTATCTCGCTTGATCAACAAATAGACAGACAGATTAAAATCTAACTTTTTACGCTTTCGCGAAAGCGTAACATTCACTAATATTTACGCATAAAAAAACCTCTCACTTGGAGAGGTTTTTCTTTTAACTAAGCTTTTGTTACAGCCCAGGATAGTTTCCAGTAAGGATATCTATACCATCGATAATCCACCATACTCCTAGACCTCCTAGTGTAAGGATAAATAAGATGTTCCACCCTATTGGGCTTCCTAAATACCATCTGTGAGCAGCAAAACCTCCTAAGAATAACCATAATAAAATAGCAACTAGCTGGCGGTCTGCCTCTACTGCTGCTGGAGAAGTAAGTACTTCTGCCTGATCATCTTCAGTAAGTGTAACTCCGTTTACAGCAGCAACTGCTGTTCTCTGTACTGGAAATCCAGCATAGGTATTTGTAACGGCAAGCATTACAAACGCAAATAATAGTGTAATTTTGAGTCTCATAGTTTGGTTTTGTTTTTATTAGACCTAACTAAATTACCTAAAAAACAGCTATGTACTTACGAAGAATTCTCTTTTTTACATATTTCCTGCTCGCAGCAACTGCTTACGGCCAACTTACTGCTTATGAATATATGGGCGTTATAAAACTTAATGACTCGGCTTTTATTTCTTATAAACTAGCCTTTGAGGAAATAGATGGTAGAGTACAAGGATACTCCATGGCAGACTTAGGCGGCAAGCATGAAACTAAGTCTAATATTAAAGGAATTTATGATAGTGAAAACAAAATATTCTCCTTTGCCGAATATGATATTGTATACACAAAATCTCCACTAGGTGAAGTAGACATGTGTCTCATAAACTTTGAAGGTAAAATGAGAAACCTTGAAAACAACAAAGCTTTTAGCGGTGACTTTAAAGGACTATACCCAGATAAGAGTTCATGCCTAGATGGAATGCTCATCATGTCTGCCACAGAAGAGGCGCAAGCTAGAATTGCCAAGCTGGACAAGAAGATTCAAAAATCTAAAAAGGTAAGTCAAGAATTAAAAGATCGAATTTCGGCAAAGCGCTCTGTAGATACGCTTACCATGAGTATCGTAAGAAAGAATGAAAACCTCAACGTTTTTACTAAAACTAAAGATGTTGTGATTTCTATTTATGACTCCGGTAAAGTAGATGATGATCGCATAAACCTTTATGTAGATGATGTACTTGTACTAGAAGATTACTCAATAGAAAGAGCTAAAAAGCAAATACCAATCACCATTACCAAGAAAACAACAGTAGTGCGCGTAGAAGCCCTTACAGAAGGGACCTCGGCGCCTAATACCGTTAAGGTAGAAATACAAGACGGCATGAGTTTAATCACTACAAGAACGAGCCTTAAAACGGGTGAAAAAGGAGAGCTTACCTTAGTGAAGCAGTAAAAAAGCTAGTACTCTTTATAATTAAGCACAAAAAAACCCACGCTATAAACGTGGGTTTTTATATTTAATATTTTCGCGAAAGCGAAAATAGTTTTATGTCTGTGCGATTCGCACCTAGTATCTGTAGTACTCAGGCTTAAATGGCCCTTCTACTGTAACACCGATGTAATCTGCTTGCTCCGTAGAAAGAGTTTCTAGCTCTACGCCTAGACGTGATAAGTGCAACGCTGCTACTTTCTCATCAAGGTGCTTAGGAAGCATGTATACTTCGTTGTTATAGTTTGCACTATTTTTCCAAAGTTCGATTTGTGCTAGTGTCTGGTTTGTAAATGAGTTACTCATTACAAAACTAGGGTGACCTGTTGCACAACCTAAGTTTACAAGACGACCTTCTGCAAGAACGATAATATCTTTACCATCTATAGTATACTTATCTACTTGTGGCTTGATTTCATCTTTAGTTGCTCCGTGTGTGCTGTTTAACCAGCCCATGTCGATCTCATTATCAAAGTGACCTATGTTACATACAATCACCTTATCCTTCATAGCCTCAAAGTGCTCTGGGCGTATGATGTCTTTGTTTCCAGTAGTAGTAATCACGATATCTGCGTTACCTACTACAGAGTTAAGTTTCTTTACTTCAAATCCGTCCATTGCAGCTTGAAGCGCACAGATAGGATCAATTTCTGTTACTGTAACAATAGATCCAGCACCTTTAAAAGAAGCTGCTGTTCCTTTACCTACATCTCCGTATCCACATACTACTACACGCTTTCCAGCAAGCATAGTATCTGTAGCACGACGTATAGCATCTACCGCACTCTCACGACATCCGTACTTGTTGTCAAACTTAGACTTAGTTACAGAATCATTTACGTTTATTGCTGGCATAGGTAATGTTCCTTTCTTTACACGCTCGTAAAGACGGTGTACACCAGTCGTAGTTTCTTCAGAAAGACCTTTAATATCTTTTGCAAGTTCTGGGTAACGATCTAATACCATGTTAGTAAGATCACCTCCATCATCAAGGATCATGTTTAATGGCTTACGATCTTCTCCAAAGAAAAGTGTTTGCTCGATACACCAGTCAAATTCTTCTTCATTCATACCTTTCCAAGCATATACTGGTATTCCAGCATCTGCAATTGCTGCAGCAGCCTGATCTTGAGTAGAAAATATATTACAAGAAGACCAAGTTACCTCTGCTCCTAGTGCTTTTAATGTTTCAATTAATACAGCTGTCTGTATTGTCATATGCAGACATCCTGCGATACGAGCACCTTTAAGCGGCTGCTCATCTCCATACTCTTCACGTAGAGACATAAGCCCAGGCATCTCTGCCTCTGCAAGTTCGATCTCTTTGCGTCCCCAGCCCGCTAGGGAAATATCTTTTACTTTGTACGGTACGTACGGTACTGTCTTTGTGCTCATAATTTGTATATTTAGCTTATTTCTTAGCAGTGGCAAATTTACGCAATACCTTACAGAAAACCTTTTAATCGATGCCTCTTTACAAAACGATAACAGTTAGCTCGAGTACAACAGTCTATATTTGGAAGATTGAAGAAGATATTACTACGCTTTCGCGAAATATAAATCTTACAGATCATTGCCAGAATAGACTACAAGGAATGAAGTCTGAGCTTCATCAAAGAGGTTTCATGAGTATACGCCATCTTCTAGCCGAAGCTGGATATACGGACTTTGATTTATATTATGATAAGAATGGAAAACCTCATCTTCATGATGGGAAACATATTTCTATCACGCACAGCTACACCTTTACTGCTATCATTGTAAGTGATCAACCTGTGGGTATCGATATAGAGAAGCAACGAGATAAAATCTTACGGATTGCTCATAAATTTACGCCTATAGAAGAATATTACACTCTTACTAATGCAGATGCTCGCATGCGCAAACTCACCATTGTATGGGGAGCAAAGGAATCACTTTACAAACTATATTCACAAGAAGGTCTGAGTTTTTTAAAGCATATAGACGTTACAGATTTTGATTTTGACGATGCTAAAACTACAGCCACGGTAAATTATAAAGGCGCAATCTCCACCTATGATCTCACCTTTATGGAGTTCGAGGGTTTTACCTGCGTCTATGGTTATTAATAATGAATAGCATTCTTTGTACTGCAATTCCTACCTTCGTGTGGTGACTATATATTCCCAAATCATACATAAAAAAGAAGAAGGCGGTAAACTACTCGCAATTCTCATAGATCCAGATAAGTTTGAAATGGATTCCGCTTTCGCGAAAGCGTACTTGAAAAAAATACCCACCGCCACAACCCATATTTTTATAGGCGGAAGTACAGATCCAGCACGTAAAACAGCAACTGTAGTCCAACTTCTAAAAGCCGAAACAGCATTACCAATTATTCTGTTTCCTGGAAATTACAATCAGGTTACTCCAGATGCAGACGCAATATTATTTTTATCATTACTATCTGGTGATAATGCCGAATTTTTAATAGGTCAGCAAACCAAAGCTGCGAGAGCAGTGCAGCAGAGCGAGCTTGAAGTAATCCCCACTGGATACTTACTCATAGACGGCGGATCTGTAACTGCCGTGCAACGAGTGAGCCAGACCAGCCCAATGTCGCAAGATGATATAGAACGCATAGTAGACACGGCACTTGCAGGACAACATTTAGGTAAAAAATGTATCTATCTAGAAGCAGGAAGTGGCGCAAAAACCGCGGTGCAACCTCCAATTATCAAAGCTGTTTGCAATGCACTTACCATCCCAGTAATCGTGGGCGGAGGTATTAGAAATTCTACTCAAATGGAGCAAGCCTATGAGGCTGGTGCAACAATGGTCGTTATAGGCACAGCTTTTGAAGACAACTCATGGAATGACTGCTAATTGAATATTAAATCATCCTTATGAAATACATCATTTATCTAATAACGCTTCTCATCACAACACAACTACTAGGTCAAACGACCTATGTAATTGATGCGGTGTCAAAAACACCCGTATCCTTTGCTACTATTTCTTTTGGTGATGGAAGAGGAACATTTGCAGGCGATGTTGGCGAGTTTACTTTTATTAGCTCAAAATATAAGGATATAGACAGTCTTTACATCTCAGCAATAGGTTTTAAAGAGCAAGCTTTTGCTGCCGCTAGCTTACCAAAGAAAATATTTCTAGACCCAGAAGCGAGCTTACTTTCTGAAGTTATCGTTACCGCAGAGAAGAAAGGGAAATACAAGAAAAAAAAATACAAGGAGACTACACACACTAATTATTACAACTGCTGGCTCCCTACCGTAGAAAGTGAGGTTGCTGTCCTTTTTAATCGTGAGGAAGGAAAGTCTTCAAAAATTGTACAACTGTGGATTCCTATAAACTCAGAAAAGGAATATCGCAAAAAAGGTAACATGCAATTTTCTACCTTGTTCCGTATTCAGTTTTATAAAAATGAGAATGAACTGCCTGGGACACCGGTAATACATAGAGATATTGTTTTTCGCGTAAGCGAGCAAGATGACGAGATGTACGAACTAGATATAGATAAATATCAAATTTTCATTCCAAAAGACGGGATTTTTGCCTCCTTACAAGTACTAGGATATGCAGATAAGCAAGGAAAGCTCATACAGACTAAAAAATATAATGAAATTGAAACTCCTAGAGGAATTCAAAAAGTATCTGTTACTTTTAGACCTTTATTACCGTTTACAAATGAATTGCCATCACAAAAAACATATGTAAGGAGAGTCTTTTTTAATAATAAAAAATGGCAAGTATTTGACCGTACTTACAATGAGCATTCTGCGCTCGTAAAAACTGGAAATGTAAATTATGGAATGGGTGCATTACTGCACGTTTACCAAGAATAATAACTATGCAAATCTCTGTAGATCTTACTTTTAGTCCGCTACAAAATGATTACGAAATGTATATCATTAATTTTATAAAGCGACTACGCGACTCTGGCCTTACCATTATAGAAAATCCTCTTGCCACTCAAGTATATGGGGACTATGACAAGGTGATGACTACACTTACTAAAGAAATGAAGCGCAGCTTTGAGGAAATAGGCATCGGTCTATTTTATATAAAAATTGTAAAAACAGATCGCTCTGATTATGTCGCAGATTTTTGATTTCCTTTTTGGCCAGTACGCCACATACGACACCTTAGATATTGTCTTAGAACTTATAGCAGCGATATTTACAATCGCATCTGTAGTCTACTCAAAACAAAATAACGTTCTCGTTTTTCCTACCGGAATGATTTGCACAGCAATTTTTGTATATCTGCTACTCAAATGGGGATTACTGGGAGACATGATGATTAATGGATATTACTTCATTATGAGTGTTTATGGATGGTGCATCTGGACGCAAAAGGTAGACGGCGTTGCAGTTACTCCTATTACGAGAACTACTAGAAAAGAGCACCTCCTCTCTGTAGTTATATTTACTACATCTGCAATTTTTGTGTACATCGTATATATCATTTTTGATAAAATTGAACACTGGACATCTTACGTAGATATGATTACCACAGGCATCTTCTTTGTAGGCATGTGGCTTATGGCTAGACGTAAGATTGAGAACTGGATATACTGGATTATAGGTGACATTATCACCGTACCTCTTTATTTTTACAAAGGACTCACTTTCAGTAGTATTTTATATTTTGCACTCACTATTATTGCCATTTTTGGATATTTAGCATGGAAGAAGAACTTAGACAAGTCACCAGTAATTGCATAAGAGTTTGCCTTATTGGACCAGAAAGTAGTGGAAAAAGTACGCTTTCGCGAAAGCTAGCTCAGCATTACAACGCACCCTTAGTTCTAGAATATGCAAGACAATATCTTCAAGATTTATGGGACACAGAGCAAAAGATATGCAGACCAATGGATCTGCTTCCTATTGCCAAAGGCCAAATGAAATTAGAAAATGCTGCTATAGCTAATGCCACAAATCTAGTTATTTGTGATACTGATTTACTCACCACAAAAATATATAGCGAGGCTTACTATGATGGCTGGTGTCCAGAATTATTAGAGAAAATGGCATTGGAAAACACATATGATTTGTACCTTTTAACGTACATAGATACTCCATGGGAGAAAGATGATCTAAGAGATCGCCCAGAAAGAAGAGAGGAAATGTTTAATTATTTTAAGCATACCTTAGAGAAATATAAAAAACCATTTATTCTTGTAAAAGGCACTGTGCCTGAAAGAATGAAAACTGCAACTACATCTATAAATACACTTTTAGTTTGAATATCACAGAACAAGACATAGAGCACATCACAAATTTAGGTGTAACCAGAGATCAAGTAGAACGACAGTTCCAGATACTTAAGGAAGGAATTCCTTTTGCAAACTTGCGCAGTGCGGCTACAAAAGGTAATGGCCTTGTTGTGCTTAAGCCAGAAGAAGAAAAACAATTAGTACAACATTACGAGGATAATAAAAGCGCAATACATCCCTTAAAATTTACTCCAGCATCTGGTGCAGCAACTAGAATGTTCAAGTTTCTATTTGAATTTGTAGAAGACTACAACCCTCAAGATGGAAGTATTAATGCATATATAAATAAGAAAGGAGTTCCTGAGCTTAGATTATTTTTTGTGGGCTTGGAAAGCTTTCCTTTTTACAAGAGAATACGCGCACGCATTAAAGAAAAGTATGGCAAAGATGGAGCAGATGTCAATGAAAATAGATTGCGTTTTGTAAAAATAATGCTTGAAGAGAAGGAACTCAATTTTGGAAAAAAACCTAAAGGATTATTCCCTTTTCACAGTTATAAGAAATATGTTGCCGCTGCTTTTGAAGAGCATCTTTTTGAAGGCGCTTTGTATGCCACAAAAGACACCGTTGCCCGACTTCACTTTACGGTTTCCAAAGAACATCAAAAGAGATTTTCAAAACGTTTTGATAAACGCAAAGACTATATAGAACGTAAGACAGGCATGACCTTTGACATATCTTATTCTTACCAAGACTCAGCTACAGATACGGTTGCCATTACAGAGTCAAATACTCTTTTAAGAGATGAGGAGGGAAAACTCATATTTAGACCTGGAGGGCACGGAGCTTTAATAAAGAACTTAAATGAGCAAGATGCAGATATTATATTCATTAAGAATATTGATAACGTAGTTGTAAATAAGTACAAGACTCAAGTTGCTTATTATAAAAAGATGCTTGCTGGAAAGTTACTTTCACTTCAAGCAAGGTCTTTTGAATATCTAAAGAAAATTGACAATCAAAATGAACTTGTAGACAGCGAGCGTCAAGAGATTGTTGCCTTCTTAGAAAATGATTTATTCTTAAGGCTTCCTGCAAACTTTAAAAAGCTTGAAAACGCCGCACAAACAGACCTTTTGAGGAAATTACTAGATCGCCCCATACGCGTTTGTGGTATGGTGAAAAATGAAGGAGAACCAGGAGGCGGACCTTTCTGGGTGCTTCATGAAGATGGTACTGAGAGTTTACAAATTATAGAAAGTGTACAGATCAATCCTGATGACAAGGAGCAGCAAGAAATTCTTAAAAATGCCACTCACTTTAATCCAGTAGACATCATTTGTGGTGTAAAAAATTACAAAGGAGAGAAGTACGATCTTCTCAATTATGTGGATTACAAAGCAGGATTTATTGCATCAAAAAGCTACCAAGGAAAGAAAATAAAAGCACTTGAACATCCAGGACTTTGGAATGGTGCAATGGCACACTGGAACACCATATTTATAGAAGTTCCACTAGTTACTTTCAATCCAGTAAAAACGGTTAATGACCTTCTTAAACCAGCTCACCAAGTAAAATAACACAATCATAGGTTAAATTTTGTTTAATCTTATTTATTAAAAGATAAACAATAAGTATCTTTATTTCAAAATAGAAATATGGATACCGCACTGGTATGGTTTAGAAATAATTTACGCGTTCAAGATAACAGTTCGCTATCCAACGCAATTGCTTCAGGCAAGCGAGTTATTGGGTTGTATAGTTTTGACCCTAGACAATTTCAAATAGGTGATTTTGGTTTTAAAAAGACGGAGAAATATCGAGCTCAGTTCCTGATTGAGACTGTCCAAAATCTCAAAAAGAATCTCAACAATCTCAACATCACTTTGATTGTAACTCACGAGCATCCAGAAATAACTATACCAGAACTGATAGACCAACACAGCATCTCAGAAATCTACTCTCAAAAAGAGTGGACGCGTGAAGAAAATGAAGTTACCCTTGCTGTTGAAAAAAAGTTAAGTAACATAAAACATCACACCTATTATGATCAGTTTCTCTTTCATCCCGAAGATATTCCTTTCGATTCTTTCGGAGACATTCCTCAAGTATTCACTCAATTCCGTAAAAAGTGCGAGAAAGAAAGCAGTGTCCACCCTTTACAAGAAAAAATCGAAGCGCTTCCTTCAAAAAATCTACTCGATGAAGAAAGCAGCGTACCTAACCTGCAAGAGCTAGGCTTAGACACTTTTATTAAAGACCATCGCTCTGCTTTCCCATGGAACGGTGGAGAAGATGAGGCCTGGAACCGACTCAATAATTACTTCTGGAATACTAAGAAACTACAGTACTACAAGAAAACCCGCAATGGACTCGTAGGCGAAGATTACAGTTCAAAGTTATCTGCATGGCTAGCAAACGGATCTATATCTGCACGCCAAATTTATTGGGAGGTAAAAAAGTTTGAAAAAGAAATTATTTCAAATCAAGATACATACTGGCTCATTTTTGAATTGATATGGAGAGATTATTTTAAGTATGTCTCTCTTAAACACGGGAATGACTTGTTTAAAATAGGCGGCATTCTCAATAAAGAATATGACTGGAAGCGTAATGACAAATCCCAACGCGAATGGATCAATGGTAATACAACATATGACTTTGTAAATGCCAATATGATAGAGCTCAAAGAAACAGGTTGGATGTCTAACCGCGGTCGTCAGAATGTTGCGAGCTTTTGGGCAAAAGAGCAACAGCAAGACTGGCGCGTAGGTGCTGCTTACTTTGAAAGTATGCTCATAGATTATGACGTACATAGCAACTGGGCAAACTGGATGTACAACGCAGGCGTAGGAAACGATCCTAGAGACAGAAAATTCAATATCAAAAGGCAGCAGGAAATGTATGACGGTAATGGGAAGTTTGTAAGACTATGGACTCAAAATGAATTATTTTAAATGAGCACTTTACGACTTATTCTGGGCGATCAGCTCAACCACAAGCACTCCTGGTATCAAGAGCAATCTGACGATGTCATTTATTTTATGGCAGAAATGCGCCAAGAAACAGATTATGCAACCCATCATATTCAAAAAGTTGTCGCCTTTTTTAAAGCTATGCGCGAATTTTCTGATTGGCTTACATCACGAGGACACAGAGTGATTTATTACACCCTAGATGCGCCTGAAAACACTCAAAGCCTCATTCAGAACATTGAGCAACTTATTAAGGAAAACGATATATCACTATTTGAATACCAACTTCCAGATGAATACCGTCTGGATGAAATGATATCACGCTTTCGCGAAAGCGTAACCATCAAAGTAAAGTCATACGATACAGAGCATTTTATGACTTCTCGTACCGACTTGTCTTCTTTTTTTGAAGGTAAAAAGCTCTTCACCATGGAATATTTTTACCGCATGATGCGCAAGAAATATGACATCATGATGATAAACGATAAAGATCCCGAAGGTGGTAAATGGAACTTTGATCACAGTAACCGCAACAAATGGAAGGGAGACACTTTAATTCCTATTGAAAAGACTTTTGACACCAACGTATCATCTATCGTAAAGCTCATTGAAAGTGCTAGAGTTAAAACCATAGGACGCATAGACGAAAAGAATTTTGCTTGGCCTACTACACGCACTGAATCACTTGAAGTGCTCAATTATTTTTGTGAGCACTTGTTAGTTCATTTTGGCGACTATCAAGATGCCATGGATCCAGATCAAGCCTATTTATATCATAGCAGATTAAGCTTTGCTATGAATAGTAAGATTCTAGATCCTCAAGAAGTAATTGAGACGGTTATTAACTTCTGGAGAGCGCATCAAGAAGAAATAAATATTAGTCAGGTAGAAGGTTTTGTAAGGCAGATTTTGGGATGGAGAGAGTACATGCGAGGCATGTATTGGAAAGAGATGCCAGCATTTGCAACGACTAATCATCTTGAGAATCATAATGCGCTGCCAGATTTTTACTGGACTGGAAAGACAAAGATGAACTGCCTTAAATGCAGTATCAATAATAGTCTCGATAACGCTTATGCACACCACATACAGCGATTAATGATTACTGGCAACTACGCGCTTCTCACCATGTGTGATCCTGCACAAGTAGATGAGTGGTATTTAGGAATTTACATTGATGCCATAGAATGGGTTGAAATCACAAACACTCGCGGGATGTCTCAATGGGCAGATGGTGGTAAGATTGCGACAAAACCCTATGTGTCTAGCGGAAGTTACATCAACAAGATGTCTAATTACTGTAAAGGATGTTATTATAAAGTAAGTAAAAAAACAGGCGAAGATGCATGTCCATTTAACTCCTTGTATTGGAATTTCTTGAATGAAAAACAAGAATATTTTAAAGGAAATAACCGCATGAGTATGATGCTAAGCCTCTTGAATAAAATGGATAAGAAAACATTACAAGCACATCAAGAGCGCGCAGAAGACATCATTAAAAACCCAGCAAATTATTAAAAAAGAGGTAAACATAGTATGGTTTAAAAGGGACCTGCGCTTGCACGACCACTTGCCCTTGTACAATGCTTTGCAAGAGGGTAAACCGCTGCTTTTACTTTATATTTTAGAACCTTTATTAGAAGCAGATTCTCATTACAGTGACCGTCACTTTAACTTTGTTAAAGAGTCGTTACTTGATCTCCAGCATAGTTTGCAACGTTTCAACTCTAAGCTCTTAATTATACATGATGAAGTGGTCCCTGCTTTCAAGGAACTAATTAAACACTATAAAATTCACACCGTTTTCTCACATCAAGAAACTGGACTACGTGTTACCTATGAAAGAGATCTTGCACTAGAAGCATATGCAAATAATCTAAAAATAGCGTCACCAGAAAATAAATTTGGCTGGGTAGAATTTGCAAATAATGGAGTGCAACGCAAACTTAGAAATCGTGTAGGATGGAGCGAAGACTGGGAGTGGTTTATGAAACAACCACAGATTCCTTTTCAGCCAAGAAAAGATCAATTACTATCAATAGGAGAGATTAATACTCTAGAAGATAATTTTAAAAAAGTCTCTTTACAAACACCTGCATCTAGTCCTTTTCAAAAGGGAGGGACAACGATGGCGATGCGATACCTAGCGTCATTTTTGCACGATAATCGATACCTAAATTATGCAAAACATATTTCAAAACCTAGCCTAGCTAGAAAGAGCTGCTCTAGATTGTCACCTTACATCGCTTGGGGAAATGTGAGCATACGCCAAGTATATCAAGAAGCAAAACATTTTCGCGAAAGCTCTAAAAATAAACGTGCCATCGATGGGTTTACTTCACGATTGCGATGGCAAGCACATTTCATTCAGAAGTTTGAAATGGAGGACTCGATGGAATTTGTGAGTGTAAACAAAGGATATCACAAGCTCTCAAAAAATGTGAATGTTAAGTATCAAAAAGCTTGGAAAGAAGGCAAAACAGGATATCCTCTAGTAGACGCATGTATGCGATGTCTGTGTGAGACCGGCTATCTCAACTTTAGAATGCGTGCTATGACGCTATCTTTTTTTACACATAACTTATGGCAACCTTGGCAAGATGCCACGTATCACCTAGCTCAGCAGTTTCTTGATTTTGAACCAGGTATTCACTACCCTCAAATACAAATGCAAGCGGGTGAGACGGGAATCAATATGCTGCGCATATACAATCCGGTTAAAAATAGTTACGAGCATGACGAAAATGGTGAGTTTATAAAAAAATGGATTCCAGAATTGGTAAACGTACCTGTTGCATACATCCATGAACCGTGGACGATGAGTGCTCTTGAACAACAATTTTGCAATACAGTAATAGGTGAAAATTATCCTGCGCCTATAATTGACATAAAAAAAACGGCAAAACATGCGGGAGACGTATTGTGGAAGCTTAAGGAAGATAATATTGTAAAGCGAGATGCGTATCGTATCTTAAGACGACACACGCTCGCAAACAGAAATAATTTTGATTAAAAGACTATGAAAAAGCAAGAAATACCAGAATTTACAGAACGCGAACTAGACCGTATCATAGAAATGGCTTGGGAAGATAGAACTACCTTTGACGCAATAGAAATGCAGTTTGGGATCAAGGAACAACTTGTAATCGAAGTAATGCGTCGTGAGATGAAGGAAAGTAGTTTCCGTATGTGGCGTAAACGAGTGCAAGGACGTAAGACAAAGCATGAAGCAAAACGTGCTTATGGCATGGATGATGCACGTTTTAAATGCAGTCGTCAAAAACAGATTACACATAATAAAATTTCAAAAAGAAGGTAATATTATACTATTTACTTTTAAGTAAGAGATCACCACTATGACAAAGAAAAAACCAGACCAGGTCGTTTATAATGAAGAGAAGGGTAAGTATGATGCTGCACTTACTCCTTATGCAACAAACTTAGGAGCGCCAGCTATCGTGACTGACGATGTTACTACATGGAAAAACTCAAATATCAGTAAGGTTAACCATCAATTTAAGACTGAATATGAGGAGTTAAAGGCGCAGTATGAGGTGATGATGAAAAAATTTGAATATAACAATCTCATCTATGCTGCAAAGTTCTCTTTCGAACCGATTGTAGGTGCTATTTACCATCTATATCGTTCTAAAAATGGAGAGCCATTTTTGTCTTTAATTTCGCCAGAAGAATGTAATTGGGATTTTGCCGGAACCTTTGAATTAAAGGCCGATAAAATCTGGAACCGACTAGACACTCCAAAAGAGGAAGAAGAAGAAAATGAAAAATAATTTACAACAAGCCACGATAGGTGGAGGATGTTTCTGGTGTGTAGAAGCTGTTATACAACGCTTAAAAGGTGTTTCTAATGTGGTTTCTGGATATGCTGGAGGGCAAGTCCCTGGACACCCTACCTATAGAGAGATTTGCTCCGGACTTACCGGACATGCAGAGGTGATACAATTTGATTTTGACCCTGCAGTAATTACCTATGCAGAGATACTTACTGTATTTCTTACCACACACGACCCTACAACCCTTAATCAACAAGGGGCAGATCGTGGGACGCAATATCGCTCTGTAATTTTTTACCACAACGATGAACAAAAAGCACAAGCAGAACAAGTGATTAAAGTAGTACAAGAGTATTATGAGGATCCAATAGTTACTGAGGTTTCAGGGCTACCTACCTTTTACGATGCTACGCAGGAGCATCAAGATTACTATAATGAAAACAGACAACAAGGGTATTGCCGTGTTGTCATAGATCCTAAAGTAGCTAAGCTCAAAAAGTTTTATGAGCATTTACTCGCTTCTTAATACTGCAATAACAAATCATAAGAAAGCCACATTACTCATAAATATAGAGCAATGTGGCTTTTTAAGTTGTGGTGGGGATTAGTGCGCTTTCGCGAAAGCGTAACTCATTATCTTTCCATATTGATCAATCTGTAAATAAGAATTGCCGTACGCTTTGTGAGCATTTCTATAGTTTTAATATTTACAGTCTCGCTAGGAGTATGCGCTCCCGTCCCCATGGTTCCCAGACCATCTAGGCAAGCCACATACGCTGCCACAAACGAAGTATCTGCTGCACCGCGCTTTCCAGGATCATAGGCCGCAACAGCAGGACCTCCCATATCTTGACTCACTTGGCTTAAAATTTCTAGTACCTCATAATTTTGAGAAGTAGGTTGCATTGCTGGATAACTATCTTCAAATTCGACAACGGCACTTGTATGCGGTAAATTATTTGCTACAATCTCACGCATTTTTGCACGTGCTTCTTCCTTCTGCTCTTCAGAGATAAAGCGAAGACCTCCTTGCACGTATGCCGTTTGTGCAACTACATTACCTTTGCCAAAAATACCTCCTTTACTCTCCTCTGGGTTAAGCTCCATTGTGGTACCGCCCAGCATCATCCCTGGATTAAAAGACAGTAATTCTGGACCTCTTACCTCATTATAGAATCCGTTGAGGATACGTGCAAGTTCAAAATTTGCTCCTGCCCCTACGCTTTCGCGAAAAATTCCGCTTGAGTGTGCTCTCTTTCCAGTAACTGTAACTTTCCAGTTAGAAGATCCTCGTCTTGCTACGGTAGCATTATCAAATCCTGTCGAAGTTTCAAAACCTAAAGCGATATCCGAATTCTTTGCAGCATCTATCAAATCTTTTCTGCTTATTGTGAGTGGTTTTCCGGTACTTTCCTCATCTCCTGTAAAGGCTACGGTGATTTGCGCATCGTCAAGCAATCCTGCTTCTCTAAGAGCCTTAAGTGCATATAGCACTACTACGTTACCACCTTTCATATCATTTGCGCCAGGACCTTTTGCAATAGAATCATTCACCATTTCAAATTGCTGAAACTCGCTATCGTCCTCAAAAACGGTATCTAGATGCCCTATAAGAAGCAATCGCTTGCCTCTTGTTCCTTCTGTAGTAGCAAATAGATGCCCTGCTCTATTCATCTCGGCAGGCATATCAATCCAATTTGTAGTAAAACCTATCTCTTTAAAAGATGTAGAGAATACATCGCCCACTTCTTTCACCCCTTTTGTGTTGAGTGTTCCACTATTAATGTTTACTACATTTTTGAGAAACTCAATACTTTCCTCTGTATGTGTTTCTACGAGGTTTACAATTTGTAGCTCCTCTTTTGATAATTGTTGTGTAGAAGATTGCGCATGGAGTACTCCTGTTTTCGCGCAAGCAATCATTAAACTGATTACAATTAGAAATAATATCTGATGGTTCTTCATAGGTTTTATATTTAAGAGGCGATTATCTCAAAGATAGTCAATGCTCAATGATTGAATTTTTGGGTTATTATTCTTTTTTTTTCAAATAGAGGGTAGGAGTTTTTATAATTGGGCGGTTATATAACAAAGAATTAATCCTACTAAAAACAATGTTCCCCCACTTTTTTGGATTAGTGAAAACTACTTTTGAGTACAATTTCAAAAAAAAGCTGAAAAAACCCTAAGAAATATTTTTCTTGGGGTTTTCTCTTTTTAATTACTCTTCTTTTTGAAAATACCTGATTCTGAACACATAAGAATCACGATGATTATTTAAGCTCAAGAAACGCATTACTCCCAGGTAAGCATGATGAAAAAAAAGTCAAAAAAAAGTCAAAAAAATGCTTGATTTTTTTGGACGAGTGTAAAAAAGTTTTATATTTGCATCCGCTTACAAAAAGTAACACTCCTCAATAGCTCAGTTGGTTAGAGCATCTGACTGTTAATCAGAGGGTCCTAAGTTCGAGTCTTAGTTGAGGAGCTAGTAAGTAAAAGCCATACAGTCCGTATGGCTTTTTTTTGTGCCTTATTTTAAATGCGCTAAGTGACAAGCATTAATAAAGGATCAAGTCCAAAACTTGTGGGATTTTAGGATTATGCAAAAATAGT
>TARA_R110002012_G_scaffold322093_1_pt1 | contig 49601 bp, 39 predicted proteins | sample TARA_R110002012 | Tara Oceans TARA_R110002012 (sample SAMEA4396515) | marine metagenome | biome: Westerlies Biome; feature: [DCM] deep chlorophyll maximum layer (ENVO:01000326); material: water (ENVO:00002006), including particulate matter (ENVO:01000060) such as... | depth 40 m
CGGCATGGCAGAATGCACCCCAAACTTTCTAGCCTCATAACTACAGGAAGCCACCACGCCACGGTCGGAACTGCCGCCGATGATGACGGGTTTTCCCTTTAGCGCTTCGTTTTTCAACCGCTCCACAGACACAAAAAACGTGTCCAGATCCAAATGCACGATATGCCTTTCCATTTCTCAGATTACTTGCTATATTTGATAGTATTAGTATCAATTTATTGTCATTAATTGTATCGAATAAAAATGGAAAGTCAAAGCTTTTTTTGGGCGGGCAATCTGAAATTTCTTAGAAAGCGACGCAAATTGAGTCAGGACATGCTGGCTGAAAATCTTGGCATGACTCGAGCCAAACTGAATGCGCATGAAAATGGACATAGCAAGTCACCGGCAATCGAGGATTTGCTGCTATGTGCGGATTATTTCAGGATGAGCGTGGATACGCTGCTTCGGGTGGATTTGTCCAAACTGAGTGAATTGAAAATCCGTGATCTGGAAGCTGGAAATGATGTGTTTTTGAGCGGTTCAAAAGTTCGGATTCTCGCCACCACAGTGAATTCAAGTAATGAGGATAACATAGAGCTTGTGCCGATTAAAGCCAAAGCTGGCTATTTGGGAGGTTTTGGAGATCCGGAGTATTTGAGCACACTGCCAGTTTTCAATTTGCCAAATCTTTCAAAGGACAAAAAATACCGCATGTTCCAAACCGAGGGCGATAGCATGCTGCCGATCGCGGATGGAGCTTATGTGATAGGTTCCTATTTATCCGAGTGGCGGCTAGCCAAAGAAACTCCCTGCGTGGTGGTGACGGCAAGTGAGGGAGTCAGTTTTAAGATGTTAAGTTTTCAGGCGGAGGAGAGAAGCTTTTTGCTTCGTTCTCTAAATCCAATTTACACGCCTTATAAGGTTCCAGCTGAGGAAATCCGTGAGATCTGGAAATTTGAATATTATATGAGTGATGAGTTTCCGCAGGAGCCGCTGACGTTGCAACAAGTCGGGATTGAAATTTCGGAGATTAATAGGAAGTTGGGATTGATGCAGGCAGGTAACCTTTGAGGTTTTTTCGAACCTCGAAGGCTTTGGGGAAAAATATCCCGCAAAGGCGCAGGGGTGTAAATTTTATTGATACTGGTAAGTTAGATTGGATTAAAAGAATCTTACGCTTTTGGAGAATGTTATCTTTTGAGATAACTTTGTGAGAATGGTAAGGAAGATAATTTTTTATGAAAACTACTTTATTGAGTTTTACCAAAACCAGAATGAAAAGGTTAAGAGTAAGATTCAATATGTTTTTGAACTGATTAAGCAAGTGGAAAGGGTGCCTGAAAAGTTTCTCAAACATCTTGAAGGAACTGATGGGCTATTTGAAGTTAGAGTGGAATACCAATCAAACATTTACAGGATTTTCTGTTGCTTTGATGAAGGAAGATTAGTCGTCCTTTTTAACGGTTTTCAAAAGAAGACTCAAAAGACCCCAAAGAATGAAATAGAGAAAGCAGAAAGGTTAATGAATGAATATTTTCAATCAAAGAAATAAGATCATGAGGGATTATAGCAAAGTAAAAACATTCGATGAACTGATTGAACTGGAGCACGGTAAAGTCGGAAGTGAGAGCAGAAGCAAGTATGAAGAAAATGCCCAGATGTTCATTATTAGCGAAATGCTGAAAGATGCTAGAAAGGAAGCAAACCTAACCCAGGAGCAATTGGCAGAAAAGGCAGGGACAAAGAAGAGTTATATTTCTAAACTTGAAAATGGAAAAGGGAATATCCAGTTATCAACTTTGATCCGGATTTTCGAACAAGGTTTGAATAAGAGAATAGGGTTAACCTTCCTATAAAGGTGTGAAGAAAATAACCCACTCTAATATTATCTTGGATACAGGGGGTGGTTCGGAGTAAATATGAAAATCAGCGTCCTTCAGTAGTAAACTGGAGGGAATGTCTCCGACTGTCTGCCGTTTTCAACCTCAGGGAGATATGAGAAATCATGGCTTGTTAAAGCGTTCTTATTCGCTCGTCATCGGTATAAGTTAGGAACTACATATCCCGCAGCCTAAGCATTCTCATTTTAAACAGTGACTTTGGGTAGACAGGTTATTCATTTTAATTTTCCCTAGTTTTGGCAGGCTATCCAGAACCAAATTAACATATGTTCGGATTAAAACTTGTAGATATTTTGGTTCTGTGAGGTTTGTTCGCTTGGATTAGTCGTTATTATATCACCAATACCACCCCTAATATTTAATTTTTACTTTGCTGTTTTGACTAAACCACTTTCCTCTCAATCACTCCTTATCACCGGGATTATTTTGGTTTCGATCAATTTGCGCACCTCGATAGCATCGGTTGGTCCACTGATTCCGTTTATCCGGGAGGACTTGGGCTTATCCAATGGCTTGGCGGGATTTCTCACCACGCTTCCTCTGTTGACGTTTGCGACATTTTCACTTTTTGCCCCAGGGATAGGAAAGAGACTTGGGATGGGAAGAGCAGTCTTTTTGGGAGTTGCTATTCTTACTGCCGGAGTGATCCTGCGTGTGTTGGGAGGAATTGAGTTAATGCTCTTTGGCACAGCGCTGACTGGGATCGGGATAGTGATTGCCAATGTGCTGCTGATTCCTCTGATCAAAGTCAGATTGCCGGAGAAGTTAGGCTTGATGACAGCTTTGTTGGCTACGATGATGTCGCTTTTTGCGGGAATCGCTGTAGGCATGAGTGTGCCGATTGCGGTGGACTGGAATTTCGGGTGGCGGGGATCTTTGGCATTTTGGGCGATATTCATGGTACTCGCAATGATCCTATGGATTCCACAGCTTCAACGTCCCAAGGCAAGTCTTCACGAAGTCACTGATCCTGCAAAAAATGTATGGAGATCTAAGCTGGCTTGGCAGATTACGATTTTTATGGGTTGCCAATCTGTGATGTACTTTACCATGGTGACCTGGTTGCCGGATATGTTGATTTCCCGGGGTTGGACTCCTGCTCAGGCAGGTTTTGTGTCTTCGATGATGCAGGTGATTTCTCTACTTGGATCTTATTTCGCTCCGAATTTCCTGATCAAACTCAGGGAGCAAAGTGGAGTTGTATTGACTGTTGGGGTAGCCTATGTGCTAGGATATGCGGGTCTGTTTATAGAAAACGAGTTGGTGACTTATGCTTCACTGGGAATCGTAGGAATTTGTATGGGATCGAGTTTGAGCATCGCTTATACGTTGATTGCTTTGCGTACCGCTGAGGATCAGACCACTGCCAAACTTTCAGCAATGGTGCAGTCTTCTGGGTATTATTTGGCAGCGTTGGGACCTTTTCTTTTTGGGGTGTCGCTGGATCTTTTTGACAACTGGAATGTGCTGATTTTCTTTTTGTTATTCTTTGCTCTTGCATTTACCATTTTTGGTATGTCGGCAGGGAGAGATCGTAAAATCTAATCCAAATATTATTTCGTCCTTGATGGAATAGGGTGTAATTTTGCGCTCAAATTAAGACCCTGTTTGCTATGCAAGAATTCCTTCAATCCCTAGGCGTGTCAGAACAATTGTTTGATTACCTGATCATGCCTTTGCTTATCTTCTGTGCAAGAGTAGGTGATGTCTCTATCAACACCCTGAGAATCATGTTTATGATGAATGGGAAAAAGAATATTGCGCCATTTTTGGGTTTTTTTGAGGCTCTGATCTGGCTTTTGGCGATTGGTCAGATTTTTCAAAACATAGATAATCCGCTGTCTTATCTGGCTTATGCGGGTGGATTTGGTACTGGAACGTACGTGGGGATGTATTTTGAGGAAAAATTGGCACTGGGAAGAGTACTTGTGAGAGTGATCACGCCGAAGCCGCTTCCGCAATTGATAGAGTACATGAAAGAGCGTGATTTTCGCTTTACCAATGTGGGTGGCGAAGGTCGCTTTGGAAAGGTTAACCTACTTTTTACTGTAATGAAACGTGATTCTTTGAAGGAGTTTGTGGACAAAGTGCAGAGCATAGATGAGAAAGCATTCTATACTATCGAGAGCGTGAAGCGGGTATCTGAGGATGATTTAAATGTGATGGATGACAAGCCACGATTTAATATGAGTTTCTTCAGCAAAGCCCGTACTTAATGGCCAATTCCTGGTTTCAGTTTCAGCAGTTTCGTGTCAATCAGGATCGCTGTGCAATGAAAATAAGCACCGATGCTTTGATGCTTGGAGCTTTGGCAGAAGCCGAATCGCCAGTAGAAATATTGGACGTAGGAACTGGCACCGGAGTGATTGCCTTGATGCTTGCGCAGCGATTTCCAGAGGCAAAAATCCAGGCTGTAGAGATAGATTCTCAGGCGGCATCTCAGGCTTTGGAGAATTTTCAGATGAATACTTTTTCGGATCGTATGCAGCTTTGGGAAGGAAGATTTCAGGACTTTGAGCCTAATCAGAAATACGATCTGATTGTCAGCAACCCGCCTTATTTCCCAGATCATCTCAAATCGTCCGATGCACAGCGAAATATGGCTTTGCATACAGATGAGCTTTCCTTTGAGGATTTATTGCGAAAAGTAGCAGAACTTCTTGCTGAAGATGGGCGATTCTGGGTTATTCTTCCTCCACGACAAATGCAGGATTTTCAGAAGGAAGCAGAGGTGAAAGTATTATTTCCTGCAAGGAAATTCACACTCCAAGACAAGCCCGGAAAGCGAATACAACGGGAAATTTGTGCTTTTTCCAGAAGTCAGAATGAGTTTGAGATATCAGCCATTTTCATCAAAAATGAAGATGAAACTCCACATGAAACTTATGCTAGCTTAGTTTCAGAATTCCTGCTTAGCTTCAAGGCTTAACCTCCCGAACTTCTTCCCGGAAGCGAATTCCATGACTTTTCAGCTCAGCCAAAATCGGATTATAAATTTCCGGAAGTACTGGGACGTGGAGGCCTGTTAAGTTGATTTTTCCATCCAAAAATAAATCAACAGCAATCGCCAGTGGAAGTCCCACTGTCTTTGCCATAGCGGTGTAGGTTGCATCTTCTCCAATGCACACCAGACTTGATCTGATCTCTTTGGTGCCTTCCCCAGTTTTGATTTCGAAAAGGTGCTGCATCACAATCATGTCCTTGTCTTCCGGGTAAAGCTTCCAATTCTTTTCGAGAATAGCCTGCAAAATAGCTGCCGGAGAACCGCTTATCTTTGGTAGCAAATCATTCCCGAAAAAGCCTAGCCACTGAATTTTTTCCCAGGTAGGAAAATCAAAATCAGGGATCAGATTGCCTAACTTTTCTTCCACCGAAAGCGCTGGATCGTAAGGCAGAAATGAATTTAGGAACTGTCTCAGCGTAGTATCTTCCGGCAAATTCATCTGAAAACTATCATCACACATTCCCAATTGCACGAATACATTCCAGGCTTTGCAGTAGCCATCTCTTCGTAATGTCCCTCTGAGCATGGTTCCTATATTTTCCAATTCATAGACCTTTCTGTAGCTGAGTGAATCCCTGTTTGGGTAGCCATCAAAATCCCCTAATCCCGCAAACTGAATAGTTTCGAGCCGGTTGAAAAGCTGATGGTAAGGAACAAACTTCAAATCGCCTTTTTCTATGTATCGTGAAGTGCCCTGACCTGCCAGCACCACATTCCGTGGATTCCAAGTGAACTTGTATTTCCAAGGATTATCCTCAGACTCCGGCGCAAGAAGTCCACCGCAATAGGATTTGAAAGAGATGATTTCATCGCCTTTTGATTTCACATAGTCAATGATCTGCATGGCTGACATGTGGTCAATTCCTGGGTCAAGGCCACATTCGTTGAGGAAAAATAATCCCTTTGCCTCGATTTCTGATTTCAATTCACGCATTTCTTCCGACTCGTACGAAGCCGAGAAGAAGTGTTTTCCAAATTCCAGACAGTCTTTTGCCACTTTAGGATGCATAAAAGCGGGAAGCATGGAAATCACCAGATCTGCTTCTTTGATCAAAGACTGCCGAGCATGCGAATCTTCAATATCTAGCTGACTGGCCTCTGTATTTGGCTGATTTTTAAGCTTTTCCTGAGCAGAAGCTAGGTGGAGATCTGCCAAAATCAACTTGCGGTCTTTGGCTTGGCAGCTTTTGGCTAAGAAATCGATCAGAAAAATGGCGGATTTTCCACCTCCTAAAATCAGAATGGTATGCATTGCATGTGGGGTTATTGGGGCTAAAATGGAGAATATATTTTAGGGTAAAAAATTGTGGAGAGAATATAAAAAGGAACATTTCCCTACCTTAATCGTTAGGAAAACTCCAATTTAGTCAACGATGAGCAAGAAAATAAAAATAGAAGCTGAGTTTGAAGAACTTGCCTGGGATGAACTGACTATCGAAGAGCAACAGCTGATGATGCGGGCGAGAAAAGTGTCTGAAAAGGCTTATGCGCCTTATTCTGATTTTCATGTAGGTGCGGCAGTTCGGCTGGAGTCTGGAGAAATACTTCAATCCAGCAATCAGGAAAATGTGAGTTTCCCTGTAGGAGTTTGTGCCGAGCGATTAGTGCTTGGGTATGCTGGAGCCAATTTCCCTGATCTGGCAGTGAAGGAAATCGCCATTGTAGCGAGAAGAAAAGGCGACGAGATTTGGGCTGGAGTGTCCCCTTGTGGGCTTTGCCGGCAGACTATCAATGAAATGGAAATGCGATTTAATCGGCCAATCTCCATTTTAATCCAGAATCCTGATGGAAGTGTACTTCGCTTTCCCGGAATTCAGACGCTTTTGCCTTTTAAGTTTGACGATTTGAAAGCGTAGTATTTTGAAGAAAAGTATCAATTTTCAGTATCAAGCACAGTACTCGGTCACGCATGAACCTTCTTTCGAAGAGAAGGAAATCTGGCTGGTGCTGCACGGCTATGGGCAATTAGCAGAATTTTTTATCCGAAAATTCCAAGGTTTCGATTCTTCAGACCGGCTTTTTGTTGCACCTGAAGCCACCAATTATGGATATCTCTCTGGCTTTGCCGGAAGAGTTGGAGCAAATTGGATGACAAGGCATGAGCGGGAAATAGCCATTCAAAACAACCATAATTACCTTGACCTTTTGATGGAGAACTTGCTTTCGCAGTATAAAGAAACTCCCAAAATAAACGTGCTGGGATTCTCCCAAGGGGCTGCTACCGCTACGCGCTGGGCAAGCAGATGGGCAGGTAATTTAGAGCAATTAGTGCTGTGGGCTGGGGGATTTGCTGAGGATATGATTTTGGAGGATGCCCATGAGAAATTTTCCAAGACTAGACTGACTATGGTTCTTGGGGATCAGGATGAATTTATCACCTCCGAAAGCATTGATAAACAGCAGGATTTGATTAAAAGTCTGGGTAAAGAAGTGAAAAAGCTGACTTTTTCCGGAGGTCACGAGATTGATATTGAAATGCTTTCAATAATTCTTGATTCAAGTGATTAAATCACACTATATTGGCGCTTCAATTGCTTAATTAATAATAGAATTTGATCAGAATTCGACTTTAACTATTTTTCTGAAAATTTTGTAAACCATCAATGCTTTCGCTTACTGAAAAGGAGATAGACCATATCTCAACACAATTACTTAAAGGAATGATCTGTTTCTATCAGATCGACAAGAAAAGAATTCATCAGATGCCTGATGACGAGGATTATTACAATTATGATCTGACTGAGGCAGAAGAGGATGTACTGGATGAGATTGAGGAAAACCCGGACAATTATGCCGAATTTACCCAGATGGAGCCAGCTCAGGAGCATCAGATGATGCAGGATTTCATTGACCGCCGAGTGAAGGAAAAGAATCTTGCGGATGATCTGGTGAGCTCACTGACCAAACCAAAGGCAAATACCGCTTTCAAGTTTTTGATCGATGATTCCAAGTACAAATCCGAATGGATAGAATTCCGAAAGGAAAAATACCACGACTGGATCAAAGAGCAAGTTGATAGTTTCAACTACACCGAAGATTAAGACATTCATAGCCGTTCAATTTTTGACGGCTATTTTTTTATTTCTCCCCTGAGTGAGATTTCACCAATATTTCATATTTTAATTGGATGCAAAAGCCCCCTGATTTTTTAATACGAAATACCCTTGAGCCAGGAGACCTTGGACAGGTGGCGGCATTACACGGTAAAGTCTATTCAGAAGAGCATGATCTAGGGCTAGGTTTCGAAGCTTATGTCATGGAAAGCTTGCTTGAATTCTATCGCGCCTACAATCTAAAAAGGGATAAAGTCTGGGTAGTTGAAAGTGAAGGCAGATTAGTCGGCTTTATATTACTGATGCACCGCCCTGCAAATAGAGCTCAGTTGAGGTATTTTATACTGGCAAAAGAATTCCGTGGTTTTGGAATCGGAAGTAGATTAATAAAAGAATGGATGGAATTCTATCATGACCGAAACTATGATGCTGCCTATTTGTACACTACTGCAGGACTGGATGCGGCGGCTAGCCTGTATGAGCGAATGGGTTTCCGTAAAATTAGTGAAATGAAATCAAGGGATTATGGTTTGCCCTTGCTGGAGCAATATTATGAGTTAGTCAATCATCCCAAAAAGTAAAGAATCAAAAGTGGTATGAAATACCTTGACATCTTACCACTTTTAATTCTTACCGAATACTCTTAATCACATGCAGCGTATCTGCTATTTTATTTTCCAAGAGATCGTATTGCTGATTTTTAATCCAGTCTTTTTTGAAAAGCTGAGACCCAATACCTACACAATACACACCTGCATCAAACCATTCTTTTAAGTTTTCTTCAGTCGGTTCTACTCCTCCAGTTGGCATAATGTGTAGCTCAGGATACACTGACTTGGCAGCAGCTACAAATGCTGATCCTACCACATTTCCAGGAAATGCTTTTACTAAGGTGGCCCCAAGCTTTTTCGCCTGAAAGATCTCAGACATGGTAGCACATCCAGGAATCCAAAGGACATCTTTTGAATTGCAGAAAACCGCCAATTCTGGGATTAAAGCGGGAGAAACGATAAAATCTGCACCAGCTTCAATAAATGCATTTGCATCTTCGGTAGTAAAAATGGTACCAATCCCCATGACCATATCCGGATATTTGCCTGCATATCTATAAAGTGCCTTGAACACCTCCAGCGAGTTAGTTGCCCGATTGGTGAATTCAAAAACCCGAATCCCTGCTTTATAGGAAGCGTCAAGAACGCCTTTTGCTACTTCAATATCCACATGGTTGAATACAGGAATCATCCCTGTTTCGCTCATGGCTTTTAACATGTCACTGTTTGAAAATCTCATATTTACTTTTATCGTAAAAGTTTACCTACATTTTTTCCTTCCACCAGCTGATTCACCTCATCCACAGAGACGAAATTAGCATCTCCTGGGATAGAGTGCTTCAGTACTGATGCAGCTACCGCAAAGTCTAAAGCATTCTGATCATCTGAGCTAAGCAAACCATAAATCAGCCCCGCCATATAAGCATCACCGCCTCCAATTCTATCCACGATATGTGTCATTTCATAGGTTTTGGATTCTAGCATGCCTTCTCCATTCCAAAGAATTCCGCTTAGATTATTTTCTGATGCACTGATGGAGTCACGATGGGTAGTCGATACATATTTTAGTGAAGGGCACATGGTCTTTGCTTTTTCACAGGCTTGCAAATAGTCCGTTTCAGTGATCCCCATGCAGTTTTCGAAGTCTGTAAGACCTGCTATAATCAAGTGTGATGGTTTGATCAATTCCGGCATAATATCCATCGGGCCTTTGCCATATTGCCAAAGATTACGGCGATAATTGATGTCGGCACTGATTTTCACCCCAAGTTTTGCAGCTGCTTCCACGGCAGCTTTGCAAAGATCCGCCGCAGACTGGGATATTGCAGGAGTTATTCCAGTCCAGTGAAACCAATCAGCTCCTTCAAATATTTTTTCCCAATCAAAATCGGTCACATTCACTTTTGCAAAAGCAGAATCAAATCGGTCGTAAATGATTTTGGAAGAGCGTTGCATGGCACCATTTTCTACAAAGTAAACACCCATTCTGCCTTCGTTGTATCGGATAAAAGAAGTGTCCACTCCCGAAAATCTTAGGGTATTTACCGCTGCTTTTCCAATATCATGATCCGGAAATGAAGTGACGTGAGCAGCTGATAATCCCCAGTATGCTAGAGAAACAGCAACGTTTGCTTCGGCTCCGCCATAATTCACCTCATAGGATTGAGAGTTGATGAAACGTTCGTGTCCAGGGGTAGACAGACGGAGCATGATTTCTCCAAGAGTGATAATTCTTTTGGCCATCTATATTCTGGGTTTTTAAGGTTTATTGAAAAATAAGGAATGACAAATATAATTTCTTTTGACCTGAATGCTTAGACAATAATAGACGCCATTTGTTTGTTTACCAATAAATCCAGTCCAATTTTTTGCCAAAAACGAAATAAATCTGGGTGAATTTTGCAGAGAACTCAAAGGAGTACTTTCATTTCTTTACGATTTAACCGTGCCCCTTCAGAATATTTTTTTAATTTTGCCCCAATTTGGACTTAAGCAAAACTTTCTCTTCAATCTCCCTCTCTAATGCCTAAAGATAGCAGTATCAAGCACGTTCTCATCATTGGTTCAGGTCCTATCGTAATTGGTCAAGCTTGCGAATTTGATTATGCAGGCTCCCAAGCGTCCAGATCTCTTCGTGAAGAAGGTATCACTGTGACGCTGATCAATTCCAATCCTGCAACGATCATGACTGATCCGGTCACGGCCGATAATGTGTATTTGCTTCCTTTGGAAAAGAAATCCATCGTACAAATCCTCAAAGACCATCCAGATATTGATGCTGTCCTTCCTACCATGGGCGGACAGACCGCACTGAATCTCGCTATAGACTGCGAAAAAGGTGGTGTCTGGGCTAAGTATAATGTAAAAATGATCGGGGTAGATATCGACGCGATCGATACTGCCGAAAACCGTGAGAAATTTAAGGCACTGATGGAAAAAATCGGTGTTGGCGTATGTAAAGGTGCTACAGCTACTTCTTTTCTACAGGGGAAAGAAATCGCACAGGAAATTGGTTTCCCATTAATCATCAGAGCTTCTTATACACTAGGCGGGGCAGGTGGTGCTTTTGTGGAAACTGCAGAAGAATTTGAAAAAGCGCTTTCTACTGGACTTCAAGCCTCTCCGGTACATGAAGTATTGATCGAGCAGAGTATTCTTGGATGGAAGGAATACGAACTTGAAGTGATGCGTGACAATATCGGTAACATGATCGTGATCTGTTCTATTGAGAACTTCGATCCAATGGGTGTACATACCGGCGATTCTATCACTGTGGCACCGGCAATGACTTTACCTGATACCACGTATCAGCGGATGAGAAATTACGCGATCACGATGATGAATAGTATTGGGAATTTCGCTGGAGGCTGTAATGTGCAGTTCTCAGTAAGCCCTGATAATTCTGAAATCATCGGTATCGAAATTAACCCACGAGTTTCCCGTTCTTCGGCTTTGGCATCAAAAGCGACTGGATATCCAATTGCAAAAGTAGCAGCCAAACTAGCAATAGGATATAATCTGGATGAGTTGAAAAACTCAATTACCGGCACAACTTCCGCATTTTTTGAGCCTTCCATAGATTATGTAATCGTAAAAGTACCTCGTTGGAACTTTGATAAATTCAAAGGTGCCGACAGAAAACTAGGTCTTTCGATGAAGTCTGTAGGTGAAGTAATGGGAATCGGAAGAAACTTCCAGGAAGCCCTACAGAAAGCATGTCAGTCACTAGAGATCAAGAGAAATGGTCTAGGTGCTGATGGCAAAGAACTTCGTAACCAAGACGAAATTCTTTATTCCCTCACTAATCCTAGTTGGAATAGACTTTTCCATATCTATGACGCTTTCAAACTTGGAATCTCTTTTAGAACTATACAGGATTTGACAAAAATTGATAAGTGGTTCCTAAAGCAAATCGAAGAATTGATCCACTTAGAAAGAGAGATAGAAAAATTCAAAATAGGTACTATTCCTGTGGAGTTGATGGATTTGGCTAAGCGAAAAGGCTACGCTGATCGTCAAATCGCACACTTGCTTGATTGCTTGGAAAGCGAAGTTTTTGACAAGCGCTACACAGAAATGGGTATCAAGCGGGTCTACAAATTAGTAGATACCTGCTCTGCCGAATTTGAAGCGAAGACTCCATATTATTATTCTTCTTTCGGTTCTGAGAATGAGTCAGTAAAATCCGACCGCAGAAAAGTAGTGGTTCTTGGATCCGGTCCAAACCGGGTTGGTCAAGGAATCGAATTTGATTATTCCTGTGTTCACGGGGTTTTAGCTGCGAAAGAATGCGGTTTTGAGACCATTATGATTAACTGTAATCCAGAGACAGTATCCACTGATTTTGATATTGCAGATAAACTATATTTCGAGCCAGTCTTCTGGGAGCATATCTACGAGATCATCCTACACGAGCAGCCTGAAGGTGTGATCGTTCAGTTAGGTGGTCAGACAGCCTTAAAGCTTGCAGAGAAACTTGATAAATATGGCATTAAGATCATCGGTACAAGCTTTGAAGCGTTGGATCTGGCAGAGGATAGAGGTCGTTTCTCGTCTCTTTTGAAAGATTTGGATGTTCCTTATCCTGAGTTTGGTACGATTCACAATACTGACGAGGCGCTTGAGCTTTGTAAGACGATTGGTTTTCCTCTTTTGGTTCGTCCAAGTTACGTACTTGGTGGCCAAGGGATGAAAATTGTGATTAACGAGAAAGAGCTGGAGCAACATGTAGTGGATGTCTTAAGAGACATTCCTAATAATGAAATATTGCTCGATCACTTCTTGGAAGGAGCTATTGAAGCAGAAGCTGATGCGATCTGCGATGGTGAAAATGTTTATATCATCGGAATCATGCAGCACATCGAGCCTGCAGGAATCCACTCTGGTGATTCATATGCGGTACTTCCTCCTTACAACTTGGGAGATTTGGTGATCCGTCAGATCGAGACTTACACGGAGAAAATTGCTCTTGCACTTAGAACTGTAGGTTTGATCAACATACAGTTTGCGATCAAAAATGATAAAGTTTACATTATCGAAGCGAACCCAAGAGCTTCCCGTACGGTGCCGTTTATTTGCAAAGCTTACAGAGAACCTTATGTAAACTATGCCGTAAAGGTCATGTTAGGAGAGAAAAAAGTGACTGACTTTGAATTCAAACCTTACAAAAAGGGTTATGCTATCAAGGAACCAGTTTTCTCTTTCCATAAATTCCCGAAAGTAAATAAAGAATTGGGTCCTGAAATGAAATCTACCGGTGAAGCGATTTACTTTATTGATGACCTGATGGATGATTATTTCTTGAAAATCTATGCTGAGAGAAATCTCTATTTGAGTAGATAATTAAAGCTGAATTCTTAATTCTAAAAGCTGAATAGGGAAACATTAAATTGAATAAAGAACAAAATATTAACCTATTGTGTGGAAATTTCTTGTAATAGTGCTCGGAGTTGGTTGGCTACTCGGCCAACTAATCCGATATTTTCTTCGAAGTAAATTGGCGAAATTTGCGCAGCATGTGAATCAAGTAGCTAAAGAGGCAGAACGGGAACAAAGAAAAAGTACTCAGACTTCCAAGGATGGGATTCATGTGGATGTTATTCCGAAAAAATATGCGGAAAAAAGGCAAAAAGATATCAGGGGCGGAGAATACGTCGATTATGAAGAAGTGAAGGAGTAATCCTTCACTTTTTTGTTTTTAGATTTTTAGTATAAGAAGATTTTTAAAAAGGCACAGGTGGCGTTTTTAATCCGACTTTGCCAAAATACACCAAAATATCTTAAAGCCACTTTGGGTCTTAGTCCCAATTAAAAAGTCTTCTCCGCCGTCCTTCAAACCGAGTTTTTTCTTAAGCACTTCTGATCCACTTGCATAATTACGGGTGATCACATTCACTTTTCCCGAAGGAAATAGCTTTTTGATTTCAGCTTTTTTGGGCTGCACTTCCTGAATTACTTTAAATACTCTAGCTGGAATTTCGGAAGGAGCCTTCGATGAAGTGTACAAATGACTATTTGGATCAAGTTTGCTCAATCCAAATCGCTCTCCGAAAGTCTTAAATGCCCCAGCCTTTAAAATTCCTGAAAATGGCTCAATCAGGTAGTTCTCCGCGTCTCCAAATACGGAATTGATGCTTTCTTCTTTACTTGGTTCAAATGAAAAACTTGTTTCTTTAGCTCCTAAATCAATTGATTCTATTGTAAAAGCAGATTCTACGCCTTCCTTACTCCAGTGTAAAAGCAATTCTTTCACTTCATTCTTTACACAGATCACCTGAACCTTTTGTATTTCTGGAATCTCTGAGATTGCTTGTGAAATATCAAGCATAGGAGATACTTTCAGGAGGATAGCATCCGCTTTACTTTTCATCATTTCCCAGGAACTGACTACATCTGGCTCGCAATCCTGAAGTTTATATAGCTTCTGGTTGCCTTTTCCTCTGCGAGCTGGATCAGCGTATATCAAATCAAACTGCTTTTCTGCCTGAGCTAAAAATCCTAAGCCATCACCCTTAACAATTTCGAATTTTCTTGGGGCTAACACTTCGAGGTTGTGTGCAGCTATCTCAGCTAATTCTACTTGCTGTTCGCAGTAAATGGCTTTCTCGAAGTTTTTTCCCAGAAAAAAACTATCTACTCCGAAGCCTCCAGTGAGGTCAATCATGAGTTTTCCTACTCGGTTTCTAGCTTTGAATTCGGCAGTTAGCTCAGATGAGCTTTGCTCCAAAGAAATGGAAGCAGGAAAAATCACCTGAGGATTTGTAGCCCATGAAGGAAGTTTCTTGGCTGCTTTTTGTCGCGCAGAGATCTGTTGCACTGCAGCTTTTAAATCGAAATCAGTTTTGCCCTGATATCTAAAAAGTAAAAGTGCAGGATCTTCCGTAAGATGATCCTGCACAAATTGTTGGAAGTCTGCCCGATGATATTGGGTCAAATCCATTAAATCAGGCCGTTTGCGAGCGCGTATTCTGCGATTTGAACGGCGTTGGTTGCAGCTCCTTTTCTAAGGTTGTCAGCTACAATCCACATATTTAGAGTATTAGCCTGAGACTCATCTCTTCTCAAGCGGCCTACGAATACCTCGTCCTTTTTATGCGCTGTGATCGGCATTGGATAGATGAAGTTTGCTGGATCGTCCTGTACGATTACGCCAGGAGCTGCAGCTAGCAATTCACGAACTTCCGCCAAATCAAAGTCTTCTTTGAATTCCACGTTTACTGCTTCAGAGTGGCCACCCATAGTTGGGATTCTCACAGTAGTTGCAGTCACTTGGATTGTGTCGTCGCTGAATATTTTCTTAGTTTCCTTGATCATTTTCATTTCTTCCTTCGTGTAGCCATTTTCTTGGAACACATCGATGTGAGGAAGAACATTCATGTCAATTTTGTGAGGATAGACCATGTCTGCCTTTTCTCCTGCACGCTCTGCCATCATCTGATCAACCGCTGCTTTGCCCGTGCCGGTCACCGACTGGTAAGTAGACACTACGATTCTTTTGATGCCGTAGCGGTTACGCAAAGGCTCCAGAGCTAATACCATTTGAATGGTAGAGCAGTTAGGATTTGCGATGATCTTATCTTCTTTGGTCAATTCCTTTGCATTGATCTCAGGAACAATCAGTTTTTTGGTTGGATCCATTCTCCAAGCTGAAGAATTATCGATGACAATAGTACCTACCTCAGCGAATTTTGGAGCCCACTCCGTAGAAGTGCTTCCTCCTGCTGAAAATATTGCAACTTCAGGTTTCAATGAAACAGCTTCCGCAAGCCCGATTACAGTGTAAGGTTTACCCTTATAGTCGATCTGTTTACCTACTGATCGCTCGCTGGCGACTAATAGAAGTTCGTCAAAAGGGAAGTTGTGCTCTGCTAGCACCTCAAGGATTTCTGAGCCTACCAAGCCGGTAGCTCCTACCACTGCTAATTTCATATGATTAAAATAGTTTTTAAAGGCCAGATGGAATCTCGCTGAATTTATAACATCTCGGAGTGTGAGAAATAATCCATGCTCGATTTCATCAGTTTGTAATTTTACTTTCAGAGGTATGATGGAATCTCGTAAAGTTTAGGCTCATCATAGTAATTGACCCAATCATACTCGATTTCATCAGCTTAAAAGTAGTTGTTGAAAATTTTTGAAGCACAAAAGTAAGGGCTATAGATTCATTTTCAGGCCTGTGATTCAAATATTTTAAGCAAAACCGTCTAAATACCAACAAAAAGTATAGTTCGACATCATTCTGATATGTATATTTAGTATAGATTTTTTAACTGACATGCTTGTGGTTGGCTTATTTTTTATTTGGCAATTGGTCTTTTTTTCTGTTTTCGTGGAATCGGAAGCAAGATTGGCTGAGATTAATAATCAGGTTCAGGATTTTGAAGGTGAATTTTCCATCAATAATTATCCAAATGAATTTCTTCCCGGATGGTATGGCAATGAAATAAGAAGTACTTCTTCGCGAATCTATCAAGCAAATGATTTAGGGCAAAGTGGTAGTATGGCATTGGCTGTTCAGCCTATTTCAACCTTTAATGGGGAAGTTTTCATTCGACTTTCTCCTCAAGGATTCAATGATCCTAAAGTACGATTTTGGTCCAAGTCATTGAAAAATGGCTCTGGAGTCAGAGCAGCAGAAGTTAATTATAGTTGGGGAAGAAAATTGGACGGTGAATACTCCGATTTTGAAATTTTGGGAGGAGCAAATGAATTTGGGAACGAAGACCAGGAATTCAGATTGTTTGAGTTGGAATTACCTGATGAGTATAGTAGTGAAGTTGAAGTTTTCCTTCGGTTGGAAATCCGCTATGGAGCAGGATCTGGTACTTGCGCAAAATGGGTGATGGATGATTTTGAGTTTGGAGAATTTGTGGAAGATAAAAGTGCTCCAAGCGTTATTGGAGTTCGAGGTTATGATGAAAATAAAGTTGAGATTTGGTTTGATGAAGCTCTGGATCCAATCTTCTCTGAGTTCTTGATTAGTTATAAATTGGATGGTTTAGAGCCGTCCGAAGTTAAACTAGAAGCTGATTCACTGGTTTATTTAACTTTTAAGGAGAAGATGGAGCCAGGGAAAATTTATGAGTTGGAGATCTTTCAAATACCTGATATTGCTGGGAATTTCTTGCAGGATACCTTGATTTCCTTTCAATTTTTTGATCCAACATTCATTCCTCCTAAAACACTTGTGATCAATGAAATCATGCCAGCACCGAAAGCTGATCTAGATCTTCCAAATGTGGAATACGTTGAGATTTTCCACGCTGGAGATAATACTGTTCGATTGGAGGGAGTTAATTGGTCAAATTCTAGATCTTCCAATAGCCTTCCTAATGCCTGGATCAATCCAGGAGAATTCCTGCTTTTGGCATCTGAAAATCAAGCTTCACTTCTTGCGGAATATGGGAAAGTGATTCCAGTGAAAAGTTGGCCTGCCTTATTGAATTCAGGTGATCAGCTCAGTCTAAAAGATGATAAAGGAAGTTTGATTGACTTGGTTTCTTATTCTAATGCAAGTTGGGGAGGAAGTGATTTTGCAAGTGGGGGCTTTAGCTTGGAAGTGGTAAATCCATATTATGCTTGCGAACAATCTGATTTGCTGCAGCCATCTGTTGATCCGCTTAGAGGTACACCTGGAAGAGAAAATTCGATTTTCGATTTGTCTCCTGATACTAGTACACCTGTGCTAAATTCTATTGAATTCACATCTTCTCAAAGTCTGCTGCTGACCTTTTCTAAGCCAATTCTAGCTGATTTCAGCTTAGCCAATTTTGTCTTTGAACCAACTTTGCAAATCGATACAATCACTCAGCCGACTTCCAAACAGATTCAAATTCTCCTTTCAGAAGAAGTGGTTGTCAATAAAATTTATAGTCTTCGAATTAATGGTTTGACCGATTGCTCAGGAAATGAATATCTGCAAACTGAACCTTTACAACTGGTACTGCCAAAGCAAGCCGTGGTTGGGGATGTGTTGATAAATGAGCTTTTGTTTAATCCGAGAACTGGATCACCAAAGTTTATTGAACTGATTAATGTAACTGATAATTACCTCGAGATTGGAAATTGGAAACTGGCGAATCTTAATGAATCTGGGGAAGTTGATCAAATGAAGGGACTCAGTGAAACGTCTATTATTATTCCTCCGGGAGGTTTTTTAGCTGTTACTACCAATTCGAATATGCTAAAGCTGGATTATCCTAAGTCTGCATTTGGAGAGTTTTTGGGAATTACCAGTCTTCCTAGCTATCCTATTGGTGGAGGTACAGTGGTTTTACTGGATTCTGGCAATCTTGTCGCTGACTCATTTAGGTATTCGGAAGATCTTCATCATCCACTTCTGAGAGATCCAAAGGGAGTTTCTTTGGAGCGTCTTTCGACGAAGTCGCCAGCATCTACATCTGCAAATTGGCATTCGGCATCTGCCATCGAGGAGTATGCAACACCAGGCCGGCAGAATTCTCAGGTGATTTCGGGAGAGTTCGAAGGAGAATTGATTCAAATCGAACCTGAAGTTTTTGATCCAGAGGGAAGTAACGGTAACACCTTTACGACTATTAAATATGAGCTTGATCAAGCTGGATGGATAGGGAGTTTTAGGGTTTACTCTACAGCGGGGCAGCTGATTCAATCGCTAGCCCAAAACGAACTATTGGGCGTATCTGGATTATTCACTTGGACTGGTACAGATAGTCAGGGAAAGATTGTCAGACCGGGATATTATGTTTTGCTGGTAGAATTATATGACCTGTCTGGTAGGGTGATGACGATTAGGAAAACTATAGTAATAGCTACGAAGCTTTAATTATTATTTGGTGCGAATTATATCTTCAAAATATTTTAAATCCACCTGTATTAATTTAAAAATTAGTCGAGAGGGAATTTTTTTTCACCAGTGAAATCATGAGAATTTTCCATTAATTCTATCGGTTTGATTATCAGGTTTTTTGAAAGATTATAGGCTGTGTTTTGTAAAAATATAACCGTTTTGAAAAGTACGTTAACTTTTATAAATCCCATCAAGTAGTCAACTGGACATAATTTTAAGCCAAAAGGGAAGCATAGAATTCTTGGAAATCCAACGTGTACATGTATTTTAGAGAACTAATTACAAAAAGAACCGTCCCAATACTATTACCTAATTTTAGCTGGCTATGAGCAAGGAAGAAAAGACCGCATATTCTCAGGTTGAATTGAAAGAATTTGAAGTAATCATTCAAAAAAAGCTTGATAGTGCCAAGGAAGAGTTGGTATCCTTGAAAGAATCATTGAGTAAAAAGAATGATAGTGGTACGGATTTTACGGCATCCACTTCAAAATTACTTGAAGATGGCGCAGATACATTGGAACGTGAGAGTCAAAATCAATTGGCGGCGAGACAACAGAAGTTTATCTACAATTTGGAGAATGCATTGATCCGGATTAAAAACGGTACTTACGGTATTTGTGTAGACACAGGAAAACTTATTTCTAAGGAGAGACTGATGGCTGTACCGCATACCATGCATTCTATTGAAGCAAAACTTGCTAAGAAGTAAATTTTGGATTTTCTCCACAGGCATATTGAAGCATTAATTTTTTGTGCACCTACACCTTTACCAAAGGTGGAGATCATCAAGTGTTTGAGTGAGATGTTTGAAGCTGAGATTCCCGTCGATCATGTAGATCAAGCTATAGATGAGCTCAGTGAAAAATACCAAGCTGAAGATTTTTCTTTTCAGCTTGAGCATACTGGTGGTGGCTATCAATTCTTGACCAAACCAGCTTATCAAACTTCCATTGGAATACTTTTGCGTCAGCAATCCCAAAAAAGACTCTCTACAGCTCAGCTGGAAACGTTGTCTATCATTGCGTATAAACAGCCTGTAACTAAAGGAGATATAGAGCAGATCAGAGGAGTCAATAGTGATTACTCTGTGCAAAAGTTGTTGGAAAAAGAGTTGGTGGATATAAAAGGAAAATCTGAAGGACTTGGAAGGCCACTATTGTATGGCACCTCAACTAAGTTTATGGAGTATTTTGGTATAAATTCACTTTCTGATTTGCCACAGCCAAAGGATTTTTCCCAGACAGATAACCAGATAGGAGAGCAGCGGGATTAATCAGATATTGGTTTTACCTTAGCTAACTGTGCGATTAAATATTTCTTTCCAGAATTTACCTCTTGACACAAAACCCGGGTTCTTCGGGTTTCTCCCTTTTCAAATTCTCTTCCAGAGAGCAAAAACCGATTTCCTGGTTTCACATCAGATAGGAATATTATTTGTGAATTGATGCTTTTTTCATCGTATTTGCTCATTTCCTTCATCAGGAAAAGATCTCTTGCCGAACTGGCTTTAGGATTTTTCATATGCTTACGCAAAGGGATGAGTATATCAATAGGAAAAAAATCGGTGGAAAGCAGAGGAATCAGAAGTTGTTGAAAGGTTGATTTCCACTCTGGTCCATGTGGGGCAATAGTAATCCCGAACCTTACAAAAGCATGAAGATGTGCTATTTCATGAATATATGTTAAAAGAAATTGGTAAGGATTAAGATCAGCATTGATAGTAATCGTCTGGATTTTGCGATCACGTCTATATCTGAAGTCTCCAAGCTTGGTTTTGCGAGAGGCGGTAGCTTTAAATGAGAAAGGCTCTTTTTCCCAGAGTTCAACAGCATAATTAACGGCAGACTTAGGAATTTTCTTGGAAAGTAATTGTCTTAATTGATCTGACCCACTCATGCAGAAAAGTACAAAAAAAAGAGCCCCGACTGGCGGGGCTCAATAAATTTAGGGAAGGAAGAATTATTGAGCTGGCTCAATAACTGCAGTAGTGTCAACTACAGCAGTAGTATCAGCTTCTTCGATGATGATTTCTTCCTCTACAACTGGTTCTTCAACTACCTCGATAGTCTCAGTCTCTTCTTTTACTTCTTTGTTACCGCATGAAGCTACAGCGAACATGCTAGCGATTGCGAAAATTGCAAATACCTTTTTCATTTTTTGTGGTTTTCTTAATTACATAGCAAAGGTATTACACTTTTGATCAATAAAACAATAGACCGTTTAAATATATTTTATTTGTTTTTATAAATAATTTTCACGGGAACCCCCTCAAAATCAAAGTTTTCACGTAGCCTATTTTCCAAATATCTTGTATATGGCGATTTGATGTACTGAGGTAGGTTACAGAAGAATGCAAAGACCGGGTTTTTGGTAGGAAGCTGTGTTGAATATTTGATTTTTATATATTTTCCTTTCCACGCTGGTGGAGGATATCTTTCGATTTCTGCCAGCATTACATCATTTAGTTTGGAAGTGGAAATGCGACGGGTTTTGTTTTCATACACCTTTACTGCCAATTCAATTGCCTGGAAAATTCTTTGTTTTTCAAGCACTGAAGTAAAGATGATAGGGATCCATTTGTTTTCTCCCAATTTCTCCAACATATCATCCTTGATCTTGCCCATGGTTTTATGATCTTTCTCGATCAAATCCCACTTGTTAACCATGATCATTACCCCTTTATTATTTTTGATAGCTAGGGAAATCAGGTTCATATCTTGAGCTTCCATTCCTCTGGTAGCATCCACCATTACCATTACTACATCGGATTCTTCCAATGTTCTTAATGAACGCATGACAGAGTAGAACTCCACATCCTCTGTGACCTTGGATTTCTTCCTTATTCCGGCAGTATCTGTAATGATGAAATCCTGTCCATAAAGTTGGTAACGAGTATGAATGGAATCTCTCGTAGTTCCAGCTTCGTCAGTAACAATTGATCTATCCTTGCCGATCAAGGCATTCAGGAAGGAAGATTTTCCGGCGTTTGGCCTTCCTAGAATTGAAATCTTTGGAGTGTCAGCATCTGGATCTTCTATTCCTTCATCTTCAAAGTGGGTGATGACCGCATCCAAAAGCTCTCCAGTGCCACTTCCACTTGCAGAAGCAACCGGATACACTTCAAAGTCACTAACCCCTAATGCGTAAAATTCGTGAGCAGCAAAGCTTTTCTCTTGATTGTCAGCTTTATTCGCGACTACGTAAATAGGTTTCTTGCTGGAACGAAGTTCTTTGGCAAATTCACTATCCAGATCAGTAAGTCCTGTGTGACAGTCTACAACGAATAAAATAACATCAGCCTCCTCGATAGCAAGTTTTACCTGCTTACGGATCTCTGCCTCATACATATCATCTGAGCTAGTCACGTATCCTCCTGTATCAATCACAGAAAAGAACTTTCCCGCCCATTGCGCATGCCCGTAGTGACGGTCACGGGTTACCCCACTCATATTATCTTCAATCGCCTTTCTTTCTTCTACCAGACGGTTGAAAAGAGTGGATTTACCTACGTTAGGTCTTCCTACTATCGCTACTATATTTGCCATGATTAGGTTGGGTCGTACCCAAATTTTTTCAGTTTCAATTTATTTTTTCTCCAGTCTTGCTCCACCTTTACGAAGGTTTCAAGGAAAACTTTCTTGCCAAAGAATTTCTCCAATTCTTCCCGGGCTTGTATCCCTACTTTTTTCAAAGCAGCTCCTTTGTCGCCAATGATGATGCCTTTTTGGCTGTCTCTCTCGACATATATGATCGCTCGGACGCTGATTATATTTTTCTTCACTTTGAAGTCCTCGATAGAGACTTCAGAACTGTATGGGATCTCTTTTTTATAGTTTTCGAAAATTTTCTCACGAATAATCTCAGAGGCGAAGAACCGTTCAGATCTATCAGAAAGTTCCGCCTTGTCGTAAAAAGCGGGATGCTCTGGAAGTCTGTCCAAAATTTCCTGCATGATTTTCTCTGTGTTGAATTTTTCTCCTGCGGAAATAGGGATTACTAATTCAGATTTAATTCTTGAAGTCCAGTAGCTAGTAATTTCTTCCAGCTGTCCCGGCTTGGCGAGATCAATTTTATTGATTACCAATAACACAGGAACTCCTGACTGGTTGATTTTCTCTAGTACATGCTCGATGTCCGCATCTGTTTCGTATAGATCTGTAACGAAAAGAATGATATCTGCATCTTCCAAAGAGATATTTACGAAGCTCATCATATTTTTCTGAAGCTCGTATTGGGGCTTGAGCATTCCTGGAGTATCTGAGAAAACGATCTGGTAATTATCGGAATTGGTCAATCCAATAATCCTGTGTCTAGTGGTTTGAGCTTTGGAAGTTATGATGGAAAGTCGCTCACCTACAAGGATATTCATCAATGTAGACTTGCCCACATTTGGTTTTCCTATTATGTTGACGAAGCCTGCCTGATGTTTCTGTAAATCCATGTGTCGAAATTTTTTACAAAGGTACTTGATTTTTAGACACTCCTGACGTTTTTGGTAGTTTGGCGAAATAAAATTTGGCTAAGGTAAATCTTATTATTACTCATCTTACAGGACATTTGTAATCAGTTGATAGACACATATCTGTAATTCTATTGGAGATTTTTGGTGAAGTACTGAGTAGACTGAATTGTTAATGCTTACAAGGAGATTGAAAATATTTTTTCTACGCGCATGTTTGTATTACAAAAATAAACACCTACTTTTGTATCACAATTAGCCACAAGATTAGCCACAAGGGCAGATTTAGATAAGAAAAAAGAAGCATTTAGCTTTAAGAATATATCGCGGGATGGAGCAGTTGGTAGCTCGTCGGGCTCATAACCCGAAGGTCACAGGTTCGAGTCCTGTTCCCGCTACTTGGTAACTCCGGACAATGTAAAAATTGTTCGGAGTTTTTTGTTTTTCAGGATGTAGTCAAATATTGAAATTTCCAGAGGATAGATTGATCCGCAATTGAATCGAGACGGAAGGATTAAGAGCTGATAAAAGCTTTTTTATAAATTCATTTAAAACACTGAGATATTACACTATAAAAAATTGTGTCATATCTATCTGGATAAAACAAAGGCTGCCCCTAATTTAGCGACAGCCTCTGTTTAAGAATAGTTAAGAATTATTTTACATCCCAGAAAAGTCTCACGTCTAGATCATCTCTGCCAATGGCAGCCGCCGCAGCAGTATAGCTTTCTCCATTTGATGTTTGTTCTGCAACTGGGTATGAATATCGCAAAGGAAAGGGACCTCCAGGATTTGGTGGTGTATTGAATATCGGATAGTCAAATCTTCTATAATCCCCCCAAGCTTCAAAGCCTCGATTGAACATTGCAATATATTTTTGACGAGCTATTTTTTGAATAGCTGTTCCTCCGATAGCAGTGGAGTAAGCGACATCTGAATCAGCTATATAGAGATTAGCGGCTGCCGAGGCAACTCCCCAATAATCCATGGAAGCACGAATTCCCTTTTCGTAATGCTCGGCAACAGTTCCGCTAACTGAAAATCCTTTTGCAAGTGCCTCAGCCAAAAGAAACTCAACTTCAGCATAATCAATAATAATTCCTGGCCATGTTGGTGAAGTTACTTTACTTCCCGCTTTGGAAAAATTCACATAAGCGTTACTGGTACCATATGTTCCTCCCGAATATCCACCGTAGTTATCAAGGGTGTAATATTCTGGAATTCGAGGGTCATCCACTGCAGGAGCTTCCATAATATCCATCATAGTATTTGACGCAACGTAATCCTCACGACCACTTTGAATCAATCCTACCCAAATTGGATTAGTGTTTGGAGTTGTTTCCAAATACTGTAACTGAGCTACTTCACTGTTTGAAGTGATAAGGTCTGCCATGTCAATACTTTCTACCACACTCTTAGCTAAGCTAGGATTGGAATCGGATATTATCATTCCCATTCTTAATTTCAGTGAATTCGCAAATTTTACCCAGAGAGTAATATCATCTCCAAATAGCAAATCCGATTCTCCAAAACCCAAGTCTCCTCCATTGTCAGCATTTGGATCTAGATTAGCTATGGCGGCATCCAGTCTATTCAACAAATCAGAATACACCTCTTCGCCATCATCGTACTCCGGTGTAAGGTTCTCAGGATCCAATGCTTCAGATTTCAAACCGGTATTAAGTGCTCCAGAATACGGAATGTCTCCAAATGTTGTCACCAACAACGAATAGGTATATATTTCCATGATCTCCACTTGTGCCAATTTATTTTTATCAACTCCTTCATAAAAGGAAGGGTTTTCAAGCAAAATCTTCTTTGATTCCTTTAAGTCATTCAATACCGATTGGTACAAAGTTGACCAAAACCCACTTCCTACATCAGTCAAAGTATAATTACTAGTTGTGAAGTAGGTCGTCTCGGCATATTGCTGTGCCCATATTTTAAAACTCATCCCGTAGGTCACCGCGTCAACTACATTTCTCGAGGCGTTTGCAAAAAATGGACCTTCCGGAACTAACCCAGATTGATAAGCTTTCGGATTTACGTTTAATGATGTAATATCATCGACACATGCTGTTGCCAAAATAACGGACGCAGCAAGTATTGTCCTTGAAATATATTTTTTCATTTTGATTGTCTTTAGAAAGTTGCTTTGATATTGAAACCGATATTTCTCACAGCTGGTAAACTTCCAACTTGGTAACCCTGATTGTTTCCTGCCCCTAAGTTATCTTCAGGATCTGCGTAAGGTAGATTCTTATGAATAATCCATAGGTTTCTTCCTACCGCGGAGAATTTCAAAGTTTTAATGGCCTTCCAGTTTTCAATAATGCGAGGTGGTATTGAATAAGAAATTAGTAATTCTCTCAGTTTGATATAGCTTGCATCATACACATAGGCAGCTGTAGGGTTAACCGTACCACCGTCCATAGGATAAGCATCCATTGCCAGTCTTACAGTATTTGGTGATCCATCAGCTTGCACTCCTTCCTTTAAAATACCGCCTCCTTCAGAAATTGGAAGTCTTATTGGGTTGCCCAACTCATTGGTTCCAACAGTCTCTGCATATAAACCTGTTGCTAGGCCATAGTACATATCTGCCGAATACACATCACCGCCCTGCTTCATGTCCAATAAGAAACTAAGCGCTATAGACTTGTAAGAGAATGTATTTTGAATACCTCCCGTCCAATCAGGATTGATGTTTCCTATTGGGTTGGAGGCTGTAGTTGATCTTTGATATCTGCCGTTTGGCAAAACAGTTTTCTGTCCGTTGGTATACACATAATCGTACCCATAGATAGTGCCGTAAACGCCGCCTAATGGTGCATTAAGTGATCCGCCCCCAGCCCTGAAGTTACCGAGAGGAAGGTTAGTGACATCTCCATAAAGTTCAGTGACCTCATTACGAATGCGTGTCCAGTTCAAATTAATATCCCACTTAAAGTTGGTGGCATCAATGGCTCTGGCACCTACAGTTACTTCCCATCCCTTGTTCTCTACCGAACCGGCATTTACATATTTAGATGAGTAGCCTGTAGCTGTAGATACAGTTACCGGAAGAATTTGGTTGATGGTAGATGAATGGAAATAATTAACATCCAAACTTAGTCTTGCATCAAAGAAGGTCAGCTCAGTCCCAATTTCATAACTCTTGGTTCGCTCAGGTTTCAGATTGCTGTTATTCTTAGTGCTAGGCATGGAGAAAAGAGGAACAGATCCAAAGCCTGTAGGCTTGTCGTAAAGATCAGCTAATGAGTTAAATGGAGCGTCGTTACCTACTTCTCCATAGTTAATTCTTAATTTTCCATAGGTGAAAAAGTCATTCTGTGGAATAAATTTAGAGAATACAAATCCACTGGAAACTCTAAAATAGTTGTAAGCATTTTCTCCGTCTGGAAGAGTAGATGAGACATCTCTTCTGAAAGCACCTGTCAAGAAAAGGTAATCCTGGTAACCCAATTCAACATCTGCAAAATAGCCATTAACCTGCTTGTCCGAGTAGGACTCTAACGGAGCCTCAATCATGCTTAAAGAATTAGATAGTGCATAGATGCCTGGTACTGTCAAGCCACCGTTGGTAACTGCACTGATACCAGAAATAGATGTCTTGCGGACATTTGATCCTAAAGCACCGGTGAGTTTAAAATCATCAGACAATTCTTTGTTGACCGTAGCGAGAAGGTCATAGTTGTATTCACTAAAGGAAATATTTCTGCGAAGATATTCCCCCGGTTGGTAATTAATACTTCCTACCGCTGTTCGCTCTTCCTGAAGCTGGCTGTATGAATCCAAAGACACCCTACCCATTACATTTAGCCAATCTGTAATCTTATAATCAAGCTTTACATAGCCTAAATATCGAAGTCGATTATCGCTAACGAAATTCTGGTTTGCTGCAAAAAAGGGGTTGTCCCAATAGATCAATCCTGTTTCATTGGGCAATCCACTTGACCAGTTCCACGTAATGTTTTCTCCCGTTCTTTCGTAAGCTTCTCTCAATTCGTTGATATCTACGTTTACCTGATACCATTGTCTAAAACTGGAAAGGTTGTTATTTCCACCATAACCGGTAGCATATCTGCCTATAGCATCCTGTTCGGTGAAATTGATTGCAGCGGAAGCGGTCAAGTTTTTAGCCACTTCATAGGAAGCGCTGAAGTTCAGAAAGTTTTTATTCAGTGAGCTATTCGGCTGAACCCCAGTTTCATCTGTTCTGGTGTAGCCCAGTTTGAATTGTCCTTTATCGGAACCTCCATCGATCACTATGCTGTTGCTATATACATATCCAGTCTTGAAATAATCTGATGGATCTGAGGGTGCTGCGACCCATGGAGTTTTTTTCAAATAATTAGGGCTGGTAGGATCACCAAAAGCATTCCACTGGTAAACCAAAAGATTTGGGTCAAATGGTCCTCCGACAGATGCATCTTCATAAGTAGGAACAATAGGGTCCAAAATTCCATCACCATCCACGTCGGCCATATCAAAGTAGCCATCTTCCGTAGGTCCATAGTATTTTCCATAGCCTCCACCGTATTGATTCTGGTATTTAGGCATAGTGGATTTATCGATAGTCGACATGGTAACCCCAGTATTAATGGTCACGCCTATTCCATTTCTTCTGCCTTTTTTAGTGGTGATCATTACCACACCATTAGCCGCTCTCGAACCATAAAGTGCAGTTGCCGCTGGACCTTTCAAAATAGTAGTTGACTCGATATCATCGGGGTTAATATCTGCTCCCACGTTTCCGTAGTCAACTCCCGCATAGCCATTATTAACACCTCCTGCATTGTGAGTGGTGTTGTCGATTGGAACACCATCGATCACAAATAAAGCTTGGTTGTTTCCAGTGAGTGATTTAAAACCTCGAATAATCACGTTCGTGGATCCACCCATACTGTTATTCTTCTGTATTTGGACCCCAGATACTTTTCCGGACAAGGAGTTCATCAAGTTGTTATCTCTCGCCTCACTAAGAGATTCACCACTTACTGATTGGGCAGCATACGAAAGTTCATTCTTGGTCTTTTCGATGCCCTGCGCTGTTACAATGATCTCAGATAAGCTGGTGACATCTTCGCCTAATGAGACGTTTACCACAGCTTGTTCACCTATGAGTTCTTCTATAGTCTCAAAACCGATAAAAGAAAACACGAGTGTCCCTCCGGAGGAGGGTACTGTTATATTGTATTCGCCATCCACGTCGGAGACAACACCGACTCCTGTGCCCTTTAGCACAACAGTCACACCAGGTATAGGACTTCCATCTTCGGTGGATGTGATCTTACCTGTTACGGTTCGATCTTGCGCTAACAATTGTGTGGCTACAAGAACGAACGAGAAAATGAGTAAAATTTTTCTCATTAGAATAAGGTTAAGGTTTGGAAATAGGATTTGGTTTTTTTTAAAACTTGGATAAAATTTAAACAAATTCGATTAAAAAAAATGTAACAATTGAATAAATTGGTTGAAAAATTTACACTGATCCGGTAAAAATTTTAAAAAATCAGAATTTATGGTTCTTTAATGCCTTAATGAAATAAATATATTTCATTAAGGCAGAATTATGTTTTCTTGATATAGGCACTACAGATGAAGTAGAGAACATTATCTGACCAGCTATTAAACTTTAAGAGGTGTATGACTTAAAATCTCGCTCCCATTTACAAAAGACTTTTCTAATTTTAGGCACGTAAATCTTGAACCTTACGTAAAGTGCAAAGCTTGATGAAATGAGAATCTTCGAGATAAAATGAATAAGCGTTTGCTTACCCTGAAACTGTATAGCAACTTTCTTGGATAGTCATTATTTGTTGCTTAAATAAAAAATTGCCAACTGGTGACTAGCGAGTATAACTTTCTGCTTTAATTTTTAAGCTATTTTGTTTCACTTATTTCAGTAATACAAATAACAAAAGTGAAAATAGTAATAGTACTCCTCCTATCAGATAGTTTATAATTGGATCCATTACTCTCATCTCTTTAGCGGAGATGGATTTTGAGCGTTCCGATATTATCAAAAACAAAGCAACGGAACATAAAATAAATAGTACAAAAATGATTATCGTGGCAACTGGATAATTTATGCCTCCTTCCTTTAATAGTCTTATCATATAGAGCCTTTAGCCAAAATGCAGGATTCGAATAAGCCTACTTTTGAGTACAGGTGATATACGAATGTTAGGTTCTATGTGGATTGACCTGTTTTTTTAATCAAAAAATCTTTAAATAAACGTGTTGACCTCTCAGTTCATCCTTGCCCACTTATTGTATTTATTCCGATATTCAATCGGAGTCAGGCCGGTGATTTTTTTGAAAGTGGTGCGAAATGCTTTGGTGTCTGAGTAGCCTACATCGAACATTACTTCAGTGATATTTTTCATTGTTGTTTCAAAGCTCCGTTTTGCTGCTTCCACTTTCACACGTTGAATGTATTCCAATACGGAGTTATTTGTCACTCGCTTAAATCTTCGCTCAAAACTTCTTCTTCCCACTGCTACCTCATCTGCAAGTACATCCACCGTGATTCTTTCTTCCAGTTTTTTTTCTATATACTCCTGAGCCTTTCTCACCGCCTCGTCCTGATGTGATTTTTGCCCTTTAAACATAGAAAAGGCGGTCTGACTATCCCTATCTATGTCTATAGCAAAATACTTCGCAATCAAAATTGCTATTTCCCGATCTGCATATTTCTCCACCAGATGCAATAATAAATTCCAATAAGAATTAGCCCCGCCACTGGAGTATAATCCATTTTCCTCTGTTACAATGGTGCCGTCCTGTACTTCCACATCAGGATAGAGGTCGCGGAATTGATTTGTAAATCCCCAGTGAGTTGAGCATTTTTTACCATCAAGAAGACCAGTGGCAGCCAAAAGAAATGCTCCAACGCAAAGCGAAGCAATCTCGGTTCCGGATTCATATTGAGCCTTAATCCATGGGATATAAGCCTCATTGGCCTGTACAGCAGCTTTCATATCTCCAAATAGTGCAGGAATCACCACCAAATCGGGTGGGCTGGCAGTAGCCAAAAGCCTGTCTGGAAATACAGAGTAACGTTTATCGTTTAATTTAACCTCTGGGCTCAGTCCTACTAGTTCTACATGAAAAAGTGGATCTCCTCCGGATTTGACCATAAATTCATTGACCGCTGAGAAACAATATTGCGGATCAGCTATCGCTTGCATAACAGATCGTTCCGGGACAATAATAGAGATGTTTTTCATGTGCTTACAGTTTATTTATTTTGCTACAGATACTGTCCCAAACTCACTTTGGGGATATCTCACATGGCAAATAATTAACTTAGTGTTGGACGTTAGAGTTATGCTCAATTTTATAACTTGAAGTTAATATTTCTTGTCGCATTCTGCCCATCATTTGTCAGAATTGAACAGGATGCATCAGGGCTGTACTTGGTAAATTTGTTAAGAAAATTTTTAATTATAAATCAAACAACCATGACAACTACTCAAAAAACCAAAATTACTGTTCAGACTATAGTAGATTCCCCGATAGAAGCAGTCTGGGATTATTTTACTCAGCCAAAGCACATCATGCATTGGAACAATGCTTCGCCAGATTGGCATACTCCAAGAGCTGAAAATGACCTACAGCCAGGCGGTAATTTTACTTCCAGAATGGAAGCCAAAGACGGAAGCATGGGATTTGACTTCGGTGGTGTGTATCAGGAAGTGGAAATGCACTCATTTTATTCCTACATATTGGATGATGGAAGATATGTGAAAGTATCTTTTAAGGAAGTTTCAGGCGGAGTAGAGGTGTCCGAAACTTTTGATGCTGAGATGGAAAATCCGGTAGAAATGCAAAAGGAGGGATGGCAGGCTATTTTGGATAATTTCAAAACCTATGCTGAGTCAGAAGCAAAATTGGTGAGATTGCATTTTGAAATACTTATCAAAAATACACCTGCTGAAGTATATCGCACCATGTTGGAAAAGCCGACTTATGAAGAATGGACAGAGGCTTTTTCACCAGGATCAACTTACCTTGGTTCTTGGGAAGTAGGAAGTAAGATCTTCTTTGTAGCGCAAGGGGAGGAAGGGAGTCAAAATGGCATTGTAAGTAAAATTTTTAAAAATGAGCCCAATGTACATGTTGATGTTGAGCATCTTGGAGTATTGGAAAATGGAGTTGAAATCCTGGAAGGTAAAGAAGTAGAAATGTGGAAAGGAGCCCATGAGAAATATACTTTTGAGGAAAAAGGGGCAGATACCTTACTATTGGTTGACCTGGATTCCACAATGGAATTCGACGAATATTTTACCGATGCTTGGCCAAAAGCTTTGGATAAGCTTAAAAAGATCTGTGAAAATTGAGTAAGAGTAATACCACTAGCCAAAAGTTAAATGTGAGTGATTCAGCACACATTTCAATTGAGTTTAAGATAGGCTAACTTTATATAAATTTGAATTTGTGAAATATAGCTTTCCTGAGGCAGACAGGCATGTTAGAAACCACATAAAAGTGCGGTAATCCATTTTGCGAGATTCCGTATGACGAATAAATTAAAACTAATAAAACATGGATGTGAAAAATGTAGACATAACAACTAATCCAATCTACCCATGCTTGTGGTTTGATGGGAACGCCAAAGAAGCAGCAACGTTTTACTGCTCCGTGTTTTCAGATTCATCTATACAAGATGAAAATCCGATGGTTGTGACCTTTAAGTCTGCTGACCAAAAATTCATGTGTCTTAATGGTGGACCGGAATTCAAATTCACTCCTGCAATTTCCTTTTATACTATTATTCCCGATGAAGGCAAAATACAGGAAACATGGGATAAGCTTATTGAAAATGGACGAGCCTTGATGCCAATGGACTCATATCCCTGGAGCCAAAAATATGGATGGCTGCAGGATAAGTTTGGGGTGACATGGCAACTCACTATTGACCAGCCGGAATATTCAAATCAAAAATTTATTCCGGCATTGATGTTTTCCGGTACTAATTTTGGAAAAGCTGAAGAGGCAATTGACTTTTACTCCGACATTTTTGGTAATTCCGAAACCAAGCTCATCTCAAAGTATCCTGAAGATGATCCCAATGGTCAAGATGGGACGATCAATCATGCGCAGTTTGCTTTGAATGGAAAATTATTTGCCGCAATGGACAGCGCAATCGTTCACAATTTTGATTTTAACGAAGCACTTTCATTTGTTGTAGAATGCAGAGATCAAGAACAGATTGATTATTTCTGGGAAAAGCTATTGGAAGATGGCGGGAAAGAAAGTCAGTGTGGCTGGCTAAAGGATAAATTTGGTGTCTCCTGGCAAATTGTGCCAGAAATTCTCCCAAAATTAATGTCTGATCCTGAGCGCTCCCAGAGAGTGGTAAAGGCTTTTATGAAAATGAAAAAGTTTGATATAGAAGAACTTAAAAATGCATGATTTATCTTAGGTCAATAACTTCTATCCCTGGATATTGCTTTGCGTCAAAGACAAAGTAGGAAGATGGAAGATCGGCGTCTAATTTTAAATTCTTAAAGGTATAGGAAAACACTCCCCCTTGGCCATCAAACATTTCCCAGCCCAATAAATTTGAGGTGCTCTTATCGATCATCAACTTAACTTGTTCGAATGGAGCATTGCTTTTCTCAGCGATCAATTCTACTACTTGAGCAGTTTTGCCTTGAAATTGCTTTTCTTCTATCAGTTTGTAGCTGTACCCGGATTCATACAATCTGTATATGTTTGAAGGTGTCAGCTCACCTTCCATCTGATCAGCATCATTGATAGTTACTTCTTTGTAATTATCAGATTGAATATAAGTCCAGACAGTTTTTCCATCATTGTAGATTTCCTGATCAGGAAGCTTGAGACGATATTGGTCTCCTTTTACTGCAATTTCACCTGTTTGACGGTCACCTGGCCCGGAAGCATCCTGAAAAGTGAAGTCAAAGTTTGCTGTAAAACCATTCATTGCCTGAAATTTCTGGCTCATAGCATCCAAAACAGTTTTTGCTTTTGGATCCTTTTGGGCAGAGGCTTCGAATGAGAATAAGAATGAAAGTAAAAGGGTATAAAGTAAGGCGATTTTTTTCATGTAATAGAGCTGTTTGAACTGGGTGAACAGCTTTTACAAACTGTTCAATAACCGTTCCAAACTAGCTTCATCCTGAATGAGTACTTCACGGGCTTTTGAGCCTTCAAATGCACCAACGATGCCCGCAGCTTCCAATTGATCGATGATTCTTCCTGCCCGGTTGTATCCGAGTTTAAGTTTCCTTTGAATTAAAGAAGTACTTCCTTGCTGATGCATTACCAGCAGTCTAGCGGCATCATTGAAAAGTGGATCCAGGTCAGAAAAATCCACATCACCTATCGAGTTATCGGAATCTTCACCTTCGAATTCCGGTAATAAATAGGCATCCGAATAGCCTTTTTGCTCACCAATCCAATCACAAATGGAATCCACCTCAGGCGTATCCAAAAATGCACATTGAATCCTTGTCATTTCTGAGCCATGGGAAAGCAGCATATCGCCCATTCCGATCAGTTGATCAGCGCCACCTGCATCAAGAATGGTTCTACTATCGATTTTGGAAGTTACCCGGAAAGAAAGCCTTGCTGGGAAGTTTGCTTTAATGATACCTGTGATCACATTTACCGATGGTCTTTGGGTAGCGACCACCAAGTGAATTCCAATAGCTCTTGCAAGCTGTGCAAGTCTTGCAATTGGGCCTTCGATTTCTTTGCCAGCGGTCATCATCAAGTCAGCCAACTCGTCAATCACCAGCACAATATAAGGCATGAACCTATGACCTTTATCGGGATTTAACTTACGGGCTATAAACTTAGCGTTGTATTCCTTTAAGTTTCTAGTACCCGCATCTTTTAATAAATTGTATCGATTGTCCATTTCGATACAGAGAGAGTTAAGGGTATAAATCACCTTTTTAGTATCAGTAATAATTGCTTCTTCAGCACCAGGAAGTTTTGCCAAAAAGTGTCTTTCTATCTTATTGAAAAGTGTTAATTCCACTTTTTTGGGATCGACTAGAACAAACTTCAATTGGGAAGGATGTTTTTTATAGATCAAGGAAGCCAGGATCATGTTCAGTCCTACGGACTTACCTTGACCAGTGGCACCAGCCATAAGTAAGTGAGGCATTTTCGCTAAATCTGCCACGAAGACTTCATTGGAAATAGTCTTACCCAGAGCGATCGGAAGATCCTTATCTGAGCGCATAAATTTTTCTGTACCTAAAACTGCTCGAGCCGGAACTAATTCCCTGTTCTTGTTAGGTACTTCAATACCTATGGTGCCTTTGCCTGGGATCGGAGCAATAATTCTAATACCAAGAGCAGCCAAACTCAATGCTATATCATCTTCCAAATTTTTGATTTTGGAAATTTTCACGCCAGGCTCAGGTACGATTTCATATAAAGTGACGGTCGGTCCAATCGTTGCTTTGATCTCCTGAATTCCGATTTTAAAGTTTTCAAGAGTTTCTACAATCTTGTTTTTATTATCCTCAAGTTCCTGTCTACTTACCGTTACTTTTTGAACATCGTATTCATTCAGCAAGTCTAGCGTTGGATATTTGTAATGTGGAAGATCTAATGTAGGGTCGTATGCATCCAGGTTCTCAACTTCCTCTGCTGTCTTTTCCTCGCCTGCTGGTTTTACTACTGAGAAGTTGTTTTCCTCAAGTAATTTCTCATGTTCACGTTCTACTACCGGATCCAAGATGTTCAGTTGAGGTACGTCAAAGACTATTTCATCTTTTTTCGACTTTGGATTTGACTCGGGCAAGAGCTCAATTGGGCCACCAGGTCTTTCATCCTTGATAGTCCACGAGCTACCATCATCATCTATTTCAATCTCATCATCATCTTCTTCGGGTTCCTCATCTTCTTTGAAAGGATTTTTCACAGTAATTGCGGATTCAGGATCTAATCCTTCTTCCTCCAAATCAGTAGATTTATTGCTAAACCAATCTAATTTGTCAATATCAAAGAAGAAAATCACAAAAATAAGCATGGATCCACCAAGTAAAATAAAGGTACCCCAGCTCAGGAAGTCTGCTGAAAGCTTAGCCAATTCATACCCAAAACCTCCCGATAGGAAACTCCAGTAAGAATAGCCTTGGATCAGGATAACTACATAGCCAGTAAGAAGACCTATCCAAAAGGTGAAGAAAAGTGCAAAGGTCGTATAGCGTGTGAGCGATACGAGCGAAACTTTGAAAGCCCACCTAAAACCCAACAAAAATAGAAATGGAGGGAATAAGAATGCGGCAACGCCAAACCAGCGATAAATCATCCAATTGCCGGCTTGAGCTCCTAGATACCCTAACCAATTAGTAGACTCGCGGGCTGTTTCACGAATCACGTCATTTGGATTATTCATCACCAAACTCTGATCTGCAGGGCCATTCAGAAGATAGCTGATAAAAGCTATCATAAGAAAGATAGCAACTGACATCAGCAAAATCCCGAATGTCAGGACTAGCTTCGCAGAATTAAACTTGCCAAAAGAAAAGCTTGGAGCCTTTATTCCTGCTCCTTTCTTTTTTTGGGGGTCTGCTTTTTTTCTGAAAGTATTGGTCCTAGGTGAATTGGTGGCCATGTATTCGATTCAAATCCGATTTAAGTTAAGATTAATGGAATTAGATTGACAAATTACTGGGAAAAATGAGCCAATAATCCTTTTTTAATCCTTTTGATCAAGCCAGGTCCCTCATAAATCATGCCCGAGTAGACCTGGATCAAGCTGGCGCCAGCTTCGAGTTTTTCTATCGCATCTTCTGCGGAAAATATTCCGCCGACCCCTATGATTGGAAAGGCCTTGTTAGACTTTTCCGCAAGGTAGCGAATGACTTCTGTACTTCTTTTTGCTAAAACTTTTCCACTTACTCCTCCAGCACCTATGGCTCGGACTTCAGCTTCTGAGGTGCTCAATTGTGAACGATCAATTGTAGTATTGGTCGCTATTACACCATCTATTTTGGTCTCCTGCACAATCTCAATAATATCATCCAACTGGCCATCAGTGAGATCGGGGGCTATTTTGAGCAGAATAGGCTTTGGCTTCGCTTTAAGATCATTTGCATTTTTTACTGCTTGCAGCAAAGCTTTTAGTGGTTCTTTTTCCTGAAGGTCTCGAAGGTTGGGTGTATTTGGCGAGCTTACATTTACTACGAAATAATCCACATGGTCATGTAAAGCTTCCAGACAAATCAAGTAATCGTCAACCGCATTTTCGTTTGGAGTGACTTTGTTTTTGCCAATATTTCCGCCCACCAGCACAGTCGACATGCGCTTTTTCAATCGTTTAACTGCCTCCTCAACACCTCCATTGTTGAAGCCCATGCGATTGATCAGCGATTCGTCCTGCGGAAGTCTGAAAAGTCGCGGTTGTGGGTTTCCTTCTTGAGGTTTGGGGGTTAATGTTCCGATTTCAATAAATCCAAAACCAAGCATTGCCATTTCATCGATGACCTTAGCGTCCTTGTCAAAACCAGCGGCTAGCCCCACTGGATTTTTGAATTTCAAACCAAAAACCTCACGTTCTAATTTCTTGTCTTCCAGATGAAATGTCGATCCAATTATCGATCCTAATACTGGAAGATTAAAAGTGAGACGGGTCAGATCAACAGTGAAATGATGGGCATCTTCAGGTTTTTTAAGGAAAAATAGCGGCTTGAGTAGGGATTTATACACGGGTACTTGGATTGCGTTGGTGGGGCAAAGATATCGTTTTATAAAATTTGACGATTGGAAATGTAGAATCAATTTATTGTCGATACAAAGTTCGGAGAGATTGAGGCAGTTAAGTTTCGGCGATGATCGTTCGGTTGAAACGAACGGTGGCGGAATCGTAGTCACTTTGAGCATTTGACAAGCGAGGGTCTCGAAATCTAAAGAACCTCAACTTCGCTACCAATGAATGATTTTGATTTTCACCACAATTAGTGTTTAAAGGAACTTTGAAAGCGCCTTTGACTTCGCTCAGGCTGAAACCGTAATCTTTGTTTTATAAATTCTAAATTTTTCTTGCCCGAACTGAACAAATTACGTTTTCTCAAATCAATTTTTCATTTTATCAAAAACGTAAAAGCTCGGATTTGCCTTTTTGATATTTTCCTTAAATGAAAAAAGGCTACTGGAATATTCCAATAGCCTTTTCAATGGTAAAACTTTAATTAATTATCTCTCAGTTCTTGTGTTAGTACCATCAACACGAATCTTATTTTCTCTATTCGCAACATCCCAAGCAGTATAGAAAATCAATCTCGCTCTCTTTTCCATAAGAGGAAATTCGATTTTGTCTACGGTATCTGTCACTTGGTGATAATCGTCATGAACACCATTGAAGAAAAATGCTACAGGAATATTATGCTTCGCAAAGTTGTAATGATCTGATCTGTAGTAGAATCTGTTAGGATCGTCCTCAGCATCATATCTATAATCAAGGATCAAATCAGAATAAGTAATGTTATTGTATTCCAGAATTTTTTTCAAATCTGTTGAAAGCATTTCAGAACCGATCACATAGACGAAATCTGTGTTCTCAGCATCTTGGTACTCATAGTCAATCCTACCTACCATATCAATGTTGAAGTCTACGACTGTATTTTCCAAAGGAAAGATGGGGTTTTCAGAATAATACTCAGATCCCAAAAGTCCTTTTTCTTCGCCTGTTACATTTAGGAAAAGTATTGATCTTCTTGGTTTGATGCCGTCTTTCGCTGCTGTAGCAAATGCTTCAGCAATTTCTGTCACAGATACTGTACCTGATCCATCGTCATCAGCTCCGTTGAATACTTCTCCAGTGCTGCTTACACCTACGTGATCATAGTGAGAAGAAATTACTACCAATTCGTCTTTCTTGTCAGTTCCTTCCAGGTAGCCCATTATGTTAGAGCTTTCTACTTCTTCCACTTTCTTCTCGATTTGGTAAGAAGCTTTTTGGGATTTGATAGACTCAGGATTTGCTTTTGCAGCTTCTTTCAGTTCCTCTACCGGAGTGCCGAACAATTCTGCCATTTTATCAGAGCTTACCATGAATACAGGATTTTGCTCAACGGGCTTTGCAAAGCCAATTCTTCCTTTACCTGCCAAGCTTTGGTAACGACCCGCAATTCTATCAAAATTTGCCTGACCTTCCATACTGACAATCACGATACCAGCAGCTCCAGCGTCCATTACTTTAGTCAAAAGATCATTTGATCTCACTCCCACTGCCCAAATACCTACTAATTTGCCTTTGACATCAACTTTAGCTAGGTTTTCGTCAGACACCAATCCTAGGAAAACAAGATCAGTTTTAGCTGCTTTCTTCATGTCTCCATCACCGATGAATACAAAATCTTTATTATTCTCCAGCTTGGTCTTTCCTACTTTCAGGGTGACGTCTCCAAAAGTAGCACTAACTAATTCTACTGGCTGGAGGTAACTTCCGCTTACTGGACCGGCTAATCCAATTTTTTTGTAGAAATCTGCAAGGTAATTGGCGGCTACTTTTTGTTCCTCAGACCCTGTGTCTCTACCTTTCATTTCGTCAGAGGCAAGGTAGGTAAGACGTTCTTTCAGATCTCCGGCGGTAATTGTGTTGGCATATTTTACCGGGGCAGGCTGCTGTGCCAACGACGGAAGTACTATACCTAAGGCAATAGCACCCGTCAATAACAGACTTTTATTCATGTGTTTATAAGTTGGATTTTTTGATTTCAAATAGAAATTTCCTTGAATTCACTTCGATCAAACGCCAAGTAATTAAAGGTCTGATTTCAATCTATTTGCATTTCTGGCGCTAAACTAGAGAAATTTTCTACCCTTCAATAAACCATTTATATATTTTGACATAACTCAAGGGAAATAATAGGAGGCATGAAAGCATTATCTTTCAATAAATTGTACCTTTGCACCTTGAAAAATCAGCAGATTTCAAACCCAAATAGAGTTAATCGTCTTAACGTTCTTATATGAAGATCAATCTTTCTAATGCTGTCAAGTTTGAGAGCAGACACAATGGCCCGACAGATGCAGAGATCTCAGCGATGCTGGAGAAAATCGGAGCTTCAACTTTAGAGGAATTAATCAACCAAACCGTACCTAAGTCTATCCAACTGGAGCGCCCACTGGATCTTCCGGCTGCGAAGTTGGAATCGGAGTTTTTGAAGGATTTCAAAAAACTTGCTTCTAAAAACAAAGTATTTAAGTCATTCATAGGCTTGGGATACTACGACACTTTAGTACCTGGAGTGATTTTGAGAAACGTACTCGAAAATCCAGGATGGTACACTGCTTACACTCCTTATCAGGCAGAAATCGCGCAAGGCCGATTAGAAGCTTTGATCAATTTCCAGACTGTAATCATGGAATTGACAGGAATGGAGCTTGCCAATGCATCGCTACTAGACGAAGGAACTGCTGCAGCTGAAGCGATGAATTTGCTTTTTGCGGTGAAACCAAGAGAGAAAAAGAATGCTGTAAAATTCTTCGTTGACGAGAAAGTTTTCCCTCAGACCAAGGCTGTTCTTGAAACTAGAGCTGAGCCGGTAGGAATTGAGTTGGTTTTCGGATCAATTGATTCTTTGGACTTGACGGATGAGAATTTGTTTGGAGTATTGTTCCAATATCCAGATGCTGACGGTGAAGTGCGTGATTACTCAGCCATCGTCGCTGCTGCCAAAGAAAATAATGTGACTACAGCATTTGCTGCTGACCTTTTAGCTTTAACCCTTTTGACTGCTCCTGGTGAAATGGGTGCTGATGTAGTTGTTGGATCTTCCCAAAGATTCGGCGTTCCTATGGGTTATGGCGGACCACATGCCGGTTTCTTCGCTACGAAAGAAGCTTACAAGCGTCAGATTCCTGGTAGAATCATCGGTGTTTCTCAGGATCGTGAAGGAAACAAGGCTTACAGAATGGCTTTGCAAACACGTGAGCAACATATTAAGAGAGAAAAAGCAACTTCAAATATTTGTACAGCACAGGTTCTTTTGGCTGTAATGGCTAGCTTTTATGCAGTCTACCACGGACCAAAAGGTCTTAAAAATATTGCGCTTAGAACGCATGGACTTGCTAAACTTACTGCAAAAGCGCTAGAACAACTAAGTTACGAGGTTTCTTCCAAGAGTTATTTTGATACGATCAAGATTTCTATCGAGACTAAGGCACTTAATGCAATTCAATCTTTAGCACTTTCTGCGGAAATGAATTTCCGTTACGATTACGATACTGTGTTCTTGACTTTTGATGAGGCTAAGACATTGGAAGATATCGCTGCAGTTGTTGAGGTTTTTGCGAAAGCAAAAGGAGTAGAGGCTCCAGATCTTTCTGCTCTTGCATCTGATATTCAATTTGAATTGCCAGAAGGATTGGTTAGGACTTCAGAGTACTTGACTCATCCAGCTTTCAATAATTTCCAAAGTGAGCATGAGATGCTTCGCTATATCAAGCGTCTTGAGAACAAAGATTTGTCATTGGTACACTCCATGATTTCTTTGGGTTCATGTACGATGAAGCTGAATGCGACAGCAGAAATGATTCCTGTGACTTGGCCTGAGTTCGGTCAAATGCACCCATTTGCTCCAACCGATCAGACAGCAGGATACCAAGAGCTATTTGCAAACTTGAGACACTGGCTAAATGAAATCACAGGTTTTGCAGATACTTCACTTCAGCCAAATTCTGGTGCGCAAGGTGAGTTTGCTGGCCTTATGGTGATTCGTGCATATCACTTGAGCAGAGGCGACAATCATAGAAATGTGGCATTGATCCCAACATCTGCTCACGGTACAAACCCTGCTTCCGCTGTAATGGCAGGAATGAAAGTGGTTTTGGTGAAATGCGATGAGAAAGGAAATATAGATATCGATGACCTAAGAACTAAAGCAACAGCTCACTCAAATGAATTGTCTGCTCTTTTGGTTACTTACCCATCTACACACGGAGTATTCGAAGTAGCTATCCAGGAAATCTGCCAGATCATCCACGAAAATGGTGGACAGGTTTACATGGATGGAGCAAATATGAACGCTCAGGTTGGTTTGACTAGCCCAGGTAGAATTGGTGCTGACGTTTGTCACCTTAACCTTCACAAAACCTTCTGTATCCCTCACGGTGGTGGTGGACCTGGCATGGGCCCGATTTGCGTAGCAAGTCATTTGGCGCCATTCCTTCCAGGTAATCCTATCGTAAAAGCAGGTGGTGAGCAAGCTGTTTCTTCTATTTCAGCAGCACCTTATGGTAGTGCTAGTATCTTACCAATCTCTTACGCTTACATCGCAATGATGGGCGGAGATGGCTTGAAAAATGCTACCACAATGGCAATCCTAAATGCGAACTACATCAAAGAAAGATTGAAAGATCATTTCCCTATTCTTTACACAGGTACTCAGGGAAGAGCTGCTCACGAGATGATCGTGGATTGCAGATCTTTCAAAGAAGTAGGTGTAGAAGTAGAAGATATTGCGAAGCGTTTGATGGATTATGGCTACCATGCACCAACGGTTTCCTTCCCGGTTGCTGGTACCTTGATGATCGAGCCTACGGAATCTGAGACTAAAGCTGAGCTTGATAAATTCTGTGATGCTTTGCTTTCTATCCGTGCTGAGATTCAAGAGATCGAAGATGGAAAAGCTGATAAAGTAGAGAACGTATTGAAAAATGCACCGCACACAGCGACTATGGTATTGTCAGATGACTGGAACTTACCTTATACTAGAGAGAAAGCAGTTTATCCTCTGGAATATGTGAAAGCGAATAAATTCTGGCCAAGTGTGCGTAGAATTGATTCTGCATTTGGTGACAGAAACTTGATCTGTAGCTGTATTCCAGTAGAAGATTATGCAAGCGAAGAAGCTTAATCTAGCTTGTAGATAGATATAAAAAAGGCTGCCAATTGGCAGCCTTTTTTGGTTTTAACGCTGAGTATAAGTTACAGTTATTAACTGTCAGGCTGAGTGAAGTCGAAACCTATTTTAAATTCTTTATGCAGTTGGTTCAAGTCTTCAGACTTGGACCTTTTAAACTATTATTATAAAGGAATCTCATCCTCTTTAGAAAGCTGGATTTCCAAACCTCCAATTTTAGAAGCTACAAAATTGTAAATAACTGCGCCTAATGCTCCAACCACAAAACCTATGATTCCATACATTATTGGAAAAACTATGGGCATAATAAGTCCAATTGCACCCAAATTCATTGAGGATCCAAGTATGCCAGAAAATGCAGATAGGAATATTGCGTAAAAAATACCGATAACAAATCCTAAAGCGCCTAAGGTCAGTCCATAGATTTTTGCTGCCGAAGAAACTCCAATTTTTTTAATTTTCACCATTTGGCTAAAAGTTAAGTGTTGATTATACTCCTCAAAATATTAAAAAATTAGGCATAAAAAAAGCACTTTAAAAAGAGTGCACCCTTACTTTTTTGAACTGTGACTTTATTAAGTATCAGTCATTACCGCTATTCACCATATCAAAAGTCTCCCTTATCTTCGGTTGGAAGTTCCACTTCAATGCTATAGTGGGTCCATAGTACACATCAAACTGGCTTCCATTGCTCCGTAGTTGCATCTGTGCTATGATCCCTGTCAGCACTGTTAAGTTGTCTGTAAGTCCAGCCGAATAATAGACCGATTGCCGTAGAATATCGAAGCGGTCTGGTGCATAATCCTTCGAAGCAAATTTGAACATGATCTCCGTATAATAGGAGATGTTATGTGATAGGAATATTGGATTATCGCCTTGATTCAAATAATGATTGACTCCAAATCGTCCTCTCAACCGTGGAATAATTCGCTTTATGCCGTTTTTGTCGTCAAAGAATTTAGTCTCAAAACGTACTTGCTCAAAGAGACTTCCTTTTGGCATTTTTTGCATGTAGGTTCCCATCAGGATCAATCGACGCTCTAGAATTTCCGGATTTCCAGCTTCTTCTATTTCGTACTTTTTATTGCGGGCATACCCCACGTAAAATTTCATATGTTTAAAACCCGAGTAAATTAACCAAGGGCGCACCACAAAACGCTGAACATAAGCATAGGGGTTTGAATTGGAATAGGCCCCTTGAGTCACCAGCTGCACATCTACCTGTCCAGAAATCTTCCATTTCTCCATCAGAGGAAAGGCTACATCTATTTCTGAAATGGATGCAGGTATAAACCCTATTTCATACCCTGGTTCAGATTGAGAAATAGCGTCTGTTGGATTCAACCCCCAAAATATTATAAAGAAGCAAGCTATTTTGGATATAATTTTCTTTCCAAATCTTATGTTGATTGATCTCATTTGTTTTTTCAATAGACCAGTCTAAATCTACTTAAATTGGAAATTTATATGTGCTATTAAGCATGATTTAAATTAATGCTTAGGGGTTGTGCAAAAGCTGGATATTTTAATTGCAAATACCTTAAGCTTAAAAGTCAACCCTTTATCCATTACCTTAGAGCTAAGTACATTAGCTTCTGAATCCATCTCATTTTAAGGTAGGCTGTAGGATGTGGGATCTTATCCCCATTACTATCATCAACTGAGCGATGGCATATGTGCCCATGATAATAATTCCTGCATCATCAAATGGTTGATAGAATTTGTTCATTGCGATACACGCATCTGAAAAATAAAAGAGCGAGGCGCCGATAAATACCTGCCAAAAGGAAGCTGGATTACATTTGCCATAACGATCTCGCGCAGTGGTGACCATACTTACAATTATAATGATGTACACAATCACTGGAAATTTCAATGCTCCTAAGTTTGGATTGATCATATAGAAAAGAAAAGCTGCAAAGAAATAAATCGGGAGATTGATGAAAAATGTCTTGATGAAGTTCACATTCATAATTGATTCGGGCGCTTTTTGAGCGACCTTGAATCCTATGATGAAGCAAATTTGAGCTAGGAAAAAGGCTCCTATTCCGTATATAAAAAGGTGATCCCATAAAAGTAAAATATCCCCAACTAGGGAGAAAATTAAAGCTGCTAATATGGATTTTGCTAGTAAAGTTGAGGAAATAGGTTTAGTTATAGAGTAGAAATACAGTGCTAAGCCTGAAATTATCAGAGGTTTGGAAAAAAATCTTAGCTCATTTTTTTGTTCAAGGATAAATGCCATATCCGCTAAAGTTGCAAATAAGAACAGGTAAAGCCATAGAATGCTTTTCTTTTTCAATGGGATTATTATTTTGTTGAAATGTGTATAGTTGGAAGTATCATTTGCCTATTCTTCTAAATCAGAATTAAATGCTGTAAATAGACGATTTATCAAAACCTGGATTTTTCCTTAGTTTCCAATTTTTATTCTAAAATACATATAGTTTTACCAGTTAAAGGATAGATAAAATTTTTTTAAAGGATATAAAACAGAATTTTATTCACCTTTCTATGTTAACAAATAGTTAAAATTTGTGAAATTTGAAGGACAAAACTTAACGGTAGCTACCCGTACTTGACTCTGGGTGAATTTACCTTTGCAAGGAATATTTTCAAACCAACTTATATCAAAACGTACAAATTATGAGGCAAAATTTACTTAAAAGTTTGATGGCTCTCGTATTGGTGATTATGGCCAGTATCGGGGTATCTCAAGCACAAGTCACCACGAGTTCGGTGGTTGGGCAAGTGGTAGACGCGCAAGGCGAAGCACTTCCTGGAGCGAATGTAGTCGCAACTCACGAGCCTTCGGGCACACGTTACGGAGCAGTTTCAAATTTAGATGGGAGGTTTACTATTCCGAACATGAGAATCGGCGGACCTTATACTATTCAGGTGAGCTTCATTGGATATCAAGCCGCAGCATATAGCAACGTAGTCCTTAGATTGGGTGAACCCTATTCACTTTCGGCTACATTGAATGATGATAGCACTGAGCTAGGAGAAGTAATCGTATCAGCATCAAAATCTTCTGAATTTGATTCCAACAAAACTGGTACTTCTACAAGTATTTCAACCAAACAATTGACCGATCTTCCTCAGATCAACAGATCTGTGACTGAGTTTACTAGATTAACTCCACAGGCTAACGGTACATCTTTCGCGGGTCGAGATTCTAGATATAACAACCTTCAGGTTGATGGAGCAAATTTCAATAATGGATTTGGTCTAAGCAGCAATCCACTTCCAGGTGGGAACTCTCAGCCTATTTCTCTAGATGCAATTGAGCAAATTTCGGTAAACATTGCTCCTTTTGATGTCACACAATCTGGTTTCACCGGTGCTGGTATCAATGCTGTAACTCGTAGTGGGACAAACATATTTACGGGTTCTGCCTACTATTTCAACAAAAACCAAGATCTACAAGGTAAGAAGATCGAAGATGCGGAACTAGAGGCAGTTGATGCTGCTACTAATAACTTTGGTTTTAGATTAGGTGGCCCAATCATCAAAAACAAATTATTCTTCTTTGTAAATGCGGAGAGAGAAACAAACACAGGTGCTAATGCTTCTGGAGCAAACTTGTGGAGAGCTTCTACCAACGGTGTAGCTGATCCTGAGAACAATATCGCAAGAACTACTGTGGCTGATCTTGAAGCTGTTCAAAGTCACTTGATCAACCAGTGGGGATACGACCCAGGTAGGTACCAGGGTTTTGCTAATGAAGCTGAGCAGTCAAGCACTAAGTTTTTGGCTAGAATTGACTGGAACATCAGTGACAAGCATAAGCTAGCAGTTCGTTACAACCAAGTTGTAGGTACTTCACCTCAGATTACAAACGGGTCTTCAGGTCCAAGACCTAGAACTCCAAATTCAGCACAAAGAGTTAGTCAAAACTCTATGTCTTTTGAAAACGCAGCTTACGGTTTCGAAAATACAGTACGTTCTGTAACCGCTGAATTAAACTCTTATTTCAGTCCGAAGATTTCTAACCAGTTCTTGGCTACTTATTCTAAAATTCAAGATACTAGAACTACACCAGGTGCAGAATTCCCTATGGTGGATATCTGGGATGGTGGAGGAAGAGGTGACGGTACTTGGAACTACATATCTTTTGGTACTGAGCTATTCTCCTATAACAATGATGTGATAAATGATAATTTCTCTTTTATCAACAACTTGACTTATACTGAAGGACGTCATACGATCACAGGAGGTGCCGCATTTGAAATCCAGAAATTTGGTAACTCTTTCGTGAGAATGGGTACTTCTTATTACAGATATGCTTCTGTTGAAGATTTCTTGACTACTGGAACTCCAAATGAAGTAGCTCCAATTATGTTCGGTCTGACTTATCCATACGAAGGTCAGGAGACTTATGCTAGAGTAAACTTCGGTTTGGCCTCTCTTTACGCACAAGACAAGTTTGCGGTAAATGATCAATTGACTTTGACGCTTGGTTTGAGGGCTGAATTGCCTATTTATTTGAACGATCTCACTCCAAACGAAGCGATCAATGATCTTACTTTATTAGATACAGATTATCAACCGAAAAATTACGATTCAGGAAGCTGGCCAAAATCCCGTGTGATGTTATCTCCACGATTTGGGTTCAACTATGACGTAATGGGTGATAGAAGCTTAATCGTTAGAGGTGGTACAGGTATCTTCTCTGGTAGAGTTCCATTTGTATGGTTAACAAATATGCCAACAGGAGCTGGTGTTCTTCAAAATACGATAGAGCCAGGTGACTATGCAGATGTTGAAGAATGGATCGGAAATGTGAGATTCCAGCCTGAAAAATACTATTATGTAGAGAATCCGCCTGCAGGTGCTGAAAATGTATTCATCAAGAACCCTACTCAAGGTGCGCCTAACTCATTTGCTTTGGTTGACACAGATTTCAGAATGCCTATGGTCTGGAGATCAAGTTTAGGAGCTGATTACCAATTGGGGGATTCTCCATTTATGTTGACTGCTGATCTCCTCTACACCAAAGACATCAATGGTGTATTCCAGTTCGGAGCTAACAGAGCAATCTCTCCAGACAAAATGAATAGTGCAGGCGATGATAGAGAAGTGGTTTTGCCAGCAATACCAAATGTTCGTCCAGCCACTAATATAGCTTATAACTCAGCATTGGGTGCTAATAACGCAACTATCTTGACTAATACGGATGTAAAAGGTCATGCATTTAGCGCCACTTTGGGTCTATCAGTCCCTGAATATAATGGCTTCTCTGGTAGTGTGTTCTACACTTACTCCGCAGCTAAAGAAGTAAGCTCTAATTCAGGATCCAGTGCAAGTTCTGCATGGGGAGCTTCTCCAAACATCAACTCTCCAAATGATCAACGTCTGAATATTTCTGACTTCGCTTTGCCAAATAGATTAGTGGCAAACATGAGCTATAGAATTGAATATGCCAATATGTTTGCAACCACTGTAGGTGTGTACTACTCAGGTGCCAATCAAGGTAGACTTTCTTATACTTACGGAAACGATCTAAATGGTGACGGTATTAATGCCGATCTACTTTATATCCCTGAGAATACCGCAGATTTCAACTTTGTTGATATCGTATCTAATGGCAATGTAGTTTACACTGCTCAGCAGCAAAGAGATGCATTTGATCAGTATGTAGCTGACAATGACCTGGAAGAATACAGAGGCAAATATGTGCCTCGAAATGCTATTGTGCAGCCTTGGTTGAGCAGATTCGATGTGAGGGTTCTTCAGGATATCTTTACAAATATCGGTGAAAGAAGAAACACTCTACAGGTTAGTTTGGATGTAGTGAACTTCGGCAACCTGTTAAATAAGGATTGGGGAATTCAGCAAAGAACTAACGGAGCTCAAAACCTTCTTTCTCGCTCTGGCGCAGTTAGTGCAAACCCTAACTATGTGATGAACCAAGTTTCAGGTCAATTACCAACATCACCTTACCAGAATGTAAGTAATTTCTCTACCACCTGGAGCATGCAGATAGGTTTGAGATATATATTCTAAAAGTATATTTCCTACTAAATAAAAGCATCCCATTTCTGGGGTGCTTTTTTTATTTTATACTGAAATTTTGAGCGTATTTTTTGTATTTTCAAGAGACAAATAAATTTCTATCATGAAAAAAAGTTTATTTTTTTTACTATTTGTTTTCACTGTTTTATCTTATGCTTCAGCTCAGGAAGACTCACTTTTATTAAATAACAGAAACATCGTCGTAGGGGAAATCAAATCCATGGATAAGGGTGTATTGACTATAGAGACTGATTATTCCGACGAGGATTTTAAGGTGACTTGGAATAAAATAAGACGTATTTCTTCCAAGACTAATTTCCTGATTACCCTTACGGATGGGCGTAGATTCAATGGAAAGTTGAATTCCCTTGATTCTATAAATGTGCGTATTGATTATTATGATCCGACAAAGATTTTAAAATTGAAGAAATCAGAGGTCATTGACAAAGAGACAGACTTGATAGAGACAGTTCCATTGAGCTCCGTGGTGTATCTAAATGCTGTGGATGAGGGATTTTGGAGTAGGCTGTCAGCCAACTTTGATATTGGCTGGAGCTTGACTAAAGCTAATAACCTTCAACAATTCAATATTCGAAGTGGTCTGGGATACTTGGCTGACCGTTGGAAAGCTACCGCATCTTATAATTCCATCCGTTCCACTCAGGATGAAGTGAATGATATCAAGCGTACTGATGGCACGTTTGCATTCAATTATTTTCTCCAAAGGGATTGGTACTTACTTTATAACCTTACTTATTTATCCAATACTGAACAGCTTATCAGAAGTCGGTTAGGTAATCAAATCGGTTTGGGTAAATATATTATCCATACTAATAAAACCTATTTTGGCTTTCAGACAGGGATCAACTTGAACTCAGAATCTTACTTTGATGATACACCGTCCAGAAATTCCGGGGAAGTTATGCTAGGCACGCAATTGAATTTATATGACATTGGAGATTTGAATTTATTGACCACCTTGACAGCATATCCATCGTTAACAGAAAAGAATAGATTCAGGACAGATTTTAGCCTGGATGTCAAATATGATTTTTTGGATGATTTCTATATAAAAGTGGGTACGACGATGAACTTTGATAATCAACCGATTGAAGGAGCTACCAGCCTCGATTACGTTTTTCAAACAACGGTTGGATGGGAGTTGTAAAACAAGCTTTAGCTTGCCTTGCTAAAATGGCTCGTTAGCATGGGTGATAACTTGCCTTTTACATAGAGCATCCTGTATTTTTTCCATTAGTAGCGAAGATTTGCCATCAGTAAGTTTTATTCGATTTTACTGCCAATTCCGAGTTATTTTTGTTTTCTAACAACCTTAAGATAAGTCTGTAGGTTAACCAACCATGTTATATTATAAAATATTTTCTCATTCGTTGAGTAAGGAATGGGTAGTGTTTATCCATGGGGCTGGCGGGTCTTCGGCTGTTT
>TARA_R110002012_G_scaffold42418_8_pt1 | contig 49566 bp, 51 predicted proteins | sample TARA_R110002012 | Tara Oceans TARA_R110002012 (sample SAMEA4396515) | marine metagenome | biome: Westerlies Biome; feature: [DCM] deep chlorophyll maximum layer (ENVO:01000326); material: water (ENVO:00002006), including particulate matter (ENVO:01000060) such as... | depth 40 m
TACCTTAGAGAGCTTTTTTAATCTGGAACCCAGAATTTCAATGTCCTACACTTTTAAGGATAACAATTCCATCAAAGCTAGCTATACACGATTGGCACAGTACCTCCACTTGTTGTCCAACACCAGCTCCCCCACCCCTTTGGATGTATGGACGCCCAGCGGTCCATTTGTAAAGCCGCAGTTATTGGACCAATTCGCTGCTGGATATTTCAGGAACATTCAGGATGGTGTCTACAGTTTGGAAACCGAAGTTTTTTACAAGACCATTCAAAACAGGATAGATTACATAGATGGCGCTAACCTTATTGCCAATGATGCCATAGAGCAAGTTATTCTGAACGGGGAGGCCCGAGCATACGGATTGGAACTGTTGTTGCGCAAAAACGAAGGCCGCTTTACAGGTTGGCTAGCCTACACCTTATCCAGGTCCGAACAACGAACTCCCGGCAGGGATTTAGGTTTGGATACAGGAAGGTCCAATTTGGAAACGGGAATCAATTTAGAGGAATGGTACAGTACCCCTTATGACAAAACACATGATTTATCCCTCTACGGTAATTTTGAGCTCAATGAAAAATGGAGCTTTAATGCCAATTTCATCTATCAAACGGGGCAACCGACCAACTATCCCATAGGTCAATTTGAATTTGAAGAGCTGACTGTCCCCTACTATGGACTGAGGAACAAGGAAAGGTTACCGGATTACCACCGTTTGGATATCTCTGCTATCCTCACCCCAAAAAGAAACAAGGGCAGAAAAGTACAATCGGAATGGGTGTTCAGTATTTACAATGCTTACAATCGTCAAAACGCTGCATCCATCAACTTTAGGGAAAATGAGGATACGGGCAGAAATGAAGCCGTTCGCACATCTATCTTTGGAATTATACCATCAGTAACCTATAACTTTAAATTTTAGTGGTATGAAAAAGCACTTGATTTATTTTTTAATTGTACTGTTACTCGGCTCTTGTGAAGAGGTCGTTGATGTAGATTTGCCAGATGTGGAAACCAGATTGGTTGTGGACGGACTCTTACGGGTTGATAAAAGTCAAGAATTTATTGATGTGAGAATCACGATGCGCGAAAGCAGTGTTTTTTTTGAAGAAAACGAACCGACCCAAGTCGAAAGTGCCGTAATCAGCTATGGAGAGCTAAACGACAACGGGATATTTGAGAGCTTGGCCTTCTCAAACCTTACCGAAGAAGAACCAGGCACAGGAGTTTACGTGCCCGACCCCAGCTTTAGCTCAGACCAGCGTATACGAACAGCAGCAGCAGAGCCGGGAACCACTTTTATTTTGCAAGTTACCCACAAAGGGAAACAATACTTTGCGCAGACCAAGTACGCACCAACCGTTCCTATAGATAATTTACGGCAAGGGGACGGAGTATTTTTTGGCGATGAAGAGCAAACAGAGGTCATTGTTACGTTTACGGACAATGGTGATGAAGACAATTTTTACCTGTTTGATTTTATGTTCGGTGAATTTCAAGTGGTGGAAGACGAGTTTTTCCAAGGTCAACAATTTGAATTTTCCTATTTCTATGATGAAGATACCAACCCAGGTGACGAGGTCACAGTGAGTATTTTGGGAGCCACCGAAGAATTTTACAACTTTATGGATTTAGTTTTGGAGCAAACCGGAAACGCTGGAGGACCTTTCCAAACCCCTGTCGCAACCGTACGTGGCAACATATTCGATGTTACGGGACTGGACAACATAACTATTTTGGACAATGTGGAACGTCCAAACGATTACGCATTGGGATATTTTGGTGTGGTACAAGAATACAGCAGGACCATTACCATTGAATAGCGAGCTATACAAAGGCATAAATCAACAAAATCATTAAAATGCCAACGACACCCTGGACTAAAGTCCCCATGGTATGTCCTCTCAAAGCAGTTTTCACATTCATATTGGAAAACTGGGAAACCACCCAGAAATAGCTATCGTTGATATGGGAAACCGTCATAGCCCCCGCTCCTATCGCCAAAACCCCTAAAGCTTTATCAGTAATGGAAATTAAACCGAAGGTTTCCAATAGCGGTGCAATAATAGCCGAAGTGGTGATTATGGCTACGGTTGATGAACCCTGAGCGGTTTTGAGCACGGCTGCAATCACAAAAGCGATCAAAAGGCCACCGATACCCGTACTGGATTCCAGATTGATGATGGAAGCAATATCCATGGTGCGAAGAATTGCCCCAAACGCACCTCCCGCTCCCGTGATGAGCACAATGGCTCCCGCTTGTTTAAAAGCTTCGGGCACCCATCCTCTTTTTTCTTTTGTAGGTACCTTTCTGCCTAAGGCAAAAGCAAAGAAAACCCCGATCAGCAAAGCAATTACGGGACTGCCCAAAAAGTCAAAAAAACTGAAAACCCAACCTTCACCCAAAGGGTGTGTAGGATAATCCCCCACAGATTTCATCGCAATCAAAATTATAGGGACAAGTAAAGGTAAAAATGCTTGTATAGGCTTAACGGTTGATTGAACGATTTCTTTCTCTTCTTGTACATCGGCCGTTTCATCCTCTTTTAATGATTTACCAATGAACCGCGCCCAAAAATACCCTGAAATAGAAACGGGTATGGCAACCAAAAGTCCAAAGATGAGCACCATTCCCAAATCGGCATCCAAAATCGCGGCTGCAGCCAAAGGACCGGGAGTGGGCGGCACAAAAACATGAGCAGAATACAGCCCGGTGGCCAACGCAATGGCAAAGACCAAGGCCGGGATGCACGTTTTTTTACTGATGGCTTTGTTTAATGAAGAAAGAATAATATAGCCTGAATCGCAATACACAGGAATGGATATTACAAATCCAGCCAAGTTCATTGCCAAGGGAGATCGTTTTAAGCCAATCACTTTTAGGATGCTGTTGGCGAGAACTTGGGTACTTCCCGTTTTCTCGAGATAAATCCCGATCACCGTCCCAAAAGCGATTACCAATCCAATACCCGATAGTGTGTTTCCAAAGCCTTCGGCCATGGTGGACATAATATTTTTGGGTGTTATCCCCAATAAAAATCCAGAGGCTACAGCGGCAATGGTCAACGAAAAAATGGGGTGCATTTTAAATTTTACGGTAGCAATAATAATGAAGAGGACCACTACCCCCAGAACTAGTATTTCCATGGTTAATTTTTAGTGCAATATCCTTTAAATATAAGCTAATATTCCTACTTTGGTCCCATGAGGCGAACCGACAAGGAACTTTTAGTAAAGGGAATAAAATCGTTTGGATACACGGTAATCGCCATGTTCATGGGGCCGTTTTTGATCTACCAAGCGTTTAAAAATGAAGGACACCCTTTTTATTGGCCCGTATTGATTTTGGGAATTATCTGCGCCATTTTGGCCATCTATCTTGGATTTAGGTCAGTGAAAATTGTAATGGACGCCATTTTCGGCAAGAAAACCAAAGACTAATTCCCCGAAGTGGACGGCTGGTTTTTCCATTTATTGGAAAGTTGGGCGTAATCATAATCCAAAACCGACTTTTGCCGCTCCAATCGGCTTGCAGCAAAGGCACGCTGCAGAATATCCTCGATCAAATAGTCTTCGTGCACTTCTTCCGGAAGAAATTCCTCTTTTAAACTAATTTTAAACAAACTTGCCGTGGTATTATACCAAAATGCCCGCCAACCACTCCTTAAATCCTTAACCAAGTCAAAAGCTGTGGTACCGGTTTGACGGTGAATCAATTTCACTAAAATCTGTCCTTCGGTACGGGTAAGTTTTTTTAACTCTTCTGAAAACTCCCCTTCAATGTATTTTTGAACCTTTCGAGTATAGCGCCGCTGGTGCCTTCTCTTTTTAATGAGTTCAAGACTGTCATTCAGCTCCACCAAGCGTTCAGCGGCCAACTTGGCATAAGGATACACCTTCAAAGTTTTTCGGCGAAGGATGTAGTATCGCAGTTTATCCTCTCGATTCGCAAAATCCAATTTTCCGAAAATATAAACCTCTTCCAGTTCAATGGAACTCATCAAAATGGAGTCTCCCTCAAACCGAACATAATAATCCTCAATGGAATCATTGGCAATAGAATCCCTAGAGCTTACAATGGAATCCTTTTGTGGTTCCTGAGCAAACCCAAGGGCGGCAATTGCCAGAAAAACAATAAGAAAACAGTTACGCAGCATAACATTCCTTCCTCAATAGTCTTGCCAAAAGTAAGTATAAAGGTATGATTTGGTTATTAAATAAAAGTGAATATTCTTATGTTTGTGTACTAAATCAGATACATGTCAAAAGAGAAAATCATCAACGAAAAATCCTTTGAATTTTTAGAAAAATATTTGAACAACGCTTCTCCTACGGGTTATGAATGGGAAGGACAAAAAATTTGGATGGACTACATAAAACCATATGTAGATAACTTTATCACAGATACCTATGGTACAGCCGTCGCGGTCATAAATCCAGATGCCAAATATAGGGTTGTTATTGAGGGGCATTCCGATGAAATTTCTTGGTATGTTAACTATATCACAGATGAAGGTTTGCTTTACGTTATCCGAAACGGGGGTAGTGACCATCAGATTGCACCATCCAAATGGGTAAACATCCATACCAAAAACGGCATCGTAAAAGGTGTTTTCGGGTGGCCAGCCATCCATACCAGAGACAAGGCCAAGGAAGAACCACCAAAATTGGACAACATTTTTATTGATATAGGTGCAAAGGATAAAAAGGAAGTGGAAAAAATGGGCGTACACGTAGGTTGCGTGATCACTTACCCTGACAATTTCCAGATACTGAACAAGGACAAGTTTGTTTGTAGAGCTTTGGACAACCGTATGGGTGGTTTTATGATCGCTGAAGTGGCTCGGTTGCTCAAAGAAAATAAAAAAGAACTCCCTTTTGGATTGTATATTACCAATTCCGTTCAAGAAGAAATTGGCCTACGCGGTGCTGAAATGATTACGCAGACCATAAAACCTAATGTGGCCATTGTAACGGACGTGTGCCACGACACCACGACCCCGATGATCAATAAAAAGACAGAGGGTGAAACCAAAATTGGTGATGGCCCTGTGATTTCTTATGCACCAGCGGTACAAAACAAATTACGTGAGCGTATTTTGGAAACCGCAGAATCCAAAAAGATTCCGTTTCAGCGCAATGCATCCTCTCGATACACAGGTACGGATACCGATGCTTTCGCTTACAGTAATGGCGGAGTAGCCTCTGCTTTGATATCGTTGCCTTTGCGCTATATGCACACAACAGTGGAAACGGTTCATAAAGATGACGTAGAAAACGTTATCCGTTTGATTTATGAAACCTTGTTGAACATCAAAGAAGGAGAAACTTTCAGTTATTTTGATTAACTGAATGTGATTCTGGGCTGTCACCCTTAGCGCAGTCGAAGGGTTTCACATTAAATAGATTCCTGTCTACGCAGGAATGACACCTTAAAATAAAAAAACAAAGCATCGTGACCCCAATATTGGGTTGCGATGTTTTTTTTTGGATTGACACTCATTCTGATCTTTTTTGAACGAAGTCGAAGGGTCTCACAACGAATAGATTCCTGCTTTCGCAGGAACGGCACCTTCTCCTGTCATTCTGAACGCAGTGAAGAATCTTCACCCTCTCATTGTCGGAGAGATTCTTCAGTCGCCCCACTCCTTCGGAATGATAAGTACTCGTATAGTCCCTTTTTCAAGAATTTATATCGCATCTCGACTCCGCTCGATGTGACAATTTCTTATCTTTATGTAATATGGATGAGCAAGTTGACATATTGGACGAACATGGAAAACCTACAGGGGAGTCCTGTTTAAAGTCTGAAGCGCACCGCAAAGGGTTGCTTCATCCAACCGTTCATGTTTGGCTCTACACAACTGATGGCCGAGTATTGATTCAACAACGAGGAAAAAACAAGACTACCCACCCCCTACTTTGGGATGTTTCGGTGGCTGGACATGTTGGTGCAGGAGAGAAAATTGTTACTGCGGCGATTAGAGAAGTGCAGGAAGAAGTAGGGCTTACCATTTCGGAATCTGATATGGAACCGCTGGGTACTTTTAAAGCCATCCACAAAATTTCCGAAGATTTTATTGATGCAGAGCTGCATCATATTTTTTTGTGCAAATTGGATGTTCCATTACATCAACTTACCAAGGAAGAAAGTGAAGTTGAAGATTTGGCTTTGGTTCCCCTTTTCAAATTTGCCGAGGAAACCTGGGGCTTGGCCAGTGTGGGGAAATATGTACCACACGGACCTACCTATTACAAAACCATCATTAAGGCGATTAAAAGTCGGACTTAACTTTTTCCACAAACTCTTCAAGTGAATCCAAAGGGTAATCCTTTTGGTCGCCCGTTTTCATATTTTTAGCTACAAATTTGCCATCGGTCAACTCTTGGTCTCCCAAAAGAATTACATAAGGCACTCCCCTTTTATCGGCGTACTTAAACTGTTTCTGCACTTTAGTATCCGTAGGATATAAATCCGCACGCAGACCTTGTTTGCGCAGACCTGAAACCAATTTTAAGGCTGCCATTCCCTCTCTCTTTCCAAAATTGAGGCAAAGTACATCCAACGAAGAATCCAAGCTATCCGGGAATAAATTCAATTCTTCCAAAACCAAGTAAATACGGTCCAATCCGAAAGAAATACCCACACCGCTCACGTCTTTCAGTCCAAAAATGCCCGTAAGGTCATCATAACGGCCTCCACCACCAATTGACCCCATTTTAACGCCTTCGGGCGCTGCCACCTCAAAAATGGCGCCTGTGTAATAATTGAGCCCGCGGGCCAGGGTAACATCCAACTGCAAGTTGGCCGATTGCAAACCGACCATATCCACGGTTGAAATAATCTCATCCAGTTCGGAAACCCCCAACATCCCCACTTCGGAGTCCGCCAAGATGGCTTTCAGTTTTTCCAATTGTTCGGAAGCCGTTCCCTTCATATCAAATAAAGGCTGCGCTTTGGCAATGGCTCCTTCGGAAATACCTTTTTCCATCATTTCGGTTTTCACCTTCTCCTCTCCTATCTTGTCCAGCTTGTCCAAAGCAACGGTAAAATCCACCAACAAATCTTTGGCACCGATGACTTCGGCAATTCCTGATAGGATTTTTCGGTTGTTGATTTTGATGGTAGCTCCTTTTAGACCCAAATCGGTAAAAACGGCATCGTACAATTGCACAAACTCCACTTCTTGAAGTAGCGAATTGGCACCCACAACATCGGCATCACATTGGTAAAACTCACGGAAACGTCCCTTTTGTGGACGGTCGGCACGCCACACCGGTTGAATTTGATATCGCTTGAACGGAAAATCTATCTCGTTTTGGTGCATTACCACATAACGGGCAAAGGGCACGGTAAGGTCGTAGCGCAGGGCTTTTTCGGAGATTACATCTGAAAACTTATTGCCATAATCAACAACCCAATTAAAAAAAACAATTTTGGAAAAGTTTTCAAGAATTTCTTTTTTTTCTCCTGAATAAAGTTCAAAAGAACCATCTAAATCAGAGAATAATGAATTTGCAATATTTGGGTTATCTACCAATGACTGAAGTAAAGCATTTTCATAATTTTCATCAAAAATCACCACTCCTTTAAAATCATCATTGCTTTCAGAATAATTTTCACGGAACAATGCTTCTAAAACTTCAGAAAAAGCTTTTTCATTTTTTAAATATACTTCAAAACTTGTCTTTCCCTTTGAATTGACTAAATCCCTAGCAAAATCTTCAATTAAGCGATATGTCCTTCCCCTAAAAACCTTTGAAAATTGTGATAAATAGTCACCCGAATTCAATATTTTAAATATCAAACGGTCGCCCTCGTCCCCATATTTACCCATTAGGGTTTCCGAATTCTCGAAAGACGGCGTTTCTATCGGCTGAAAACCATAGGTTTCGAAATGCTTTTTTATGGTTTGAATGATATAGTTACGCTTGGCCACCTCTGCAGGTGAAAAATCGCGGGTTCCTTTGGGTATGGATGGTTTCTTTGCCATGTGGTGTTAAATTCTCGTGCAAATATACGCTTTTGGTCAGTGATTTTTGGGTGAAGGAAAAAGGGTGAAGGGAGTAGGGATTCTTCAATCACTACGCTCACTCAGAATGACAGGTAGTCTTGACTCTTGGCTACTAATTCTTCGATACCTAATCAGTGCTCCACAATCTGCTCAAACCATTGGTACAGCTCCCCTTTGGTAATAGCGCCTCCTTGCTTGATGATTTCGAACTTATCCACGTTCTTATCCTCACCATAAGCCTTGGAAGCTGTGAGATATTCCACAAAATCAGATTGAAAATTGCGTTTAAACCAACCAAAGCCGACCTCGGTCCTCAAATCGATTTCCGGATTCATGATCTTAACGGAAAGGAGCTTCATCTCTTTATCCGTTAAATGGAACAAATGCATGTGGCGTTCGGAAATGTTCTCCAAATACTCCACTTTGCTCAACACACCTTCCCAAATCAAATCACTAAAAACGTCTATCTCCTCTTCGGCAACTTCCGGCTTTTCCTTTTTTAAGGTATCCCACTCATCAGCCGTGATGGATTGGGTCGCCAAAAAGCTGATAAATTCCGGGTGGAGCTCTTCCAATTGCTCCTTGGTCAATCGTCTATATTTCATGCTGCAAAAATATAAAAGGTAAGGCAGAATCACCTTGCTTTTGAGTCAAGAAAACCGTTTAAACCTTGAATTTACTGTGATTCTTTAAGTTTAGATTAACACCTATACTAGCTGTGATTTTTGGCAAGCCCTTTTATTTATTGTAGTTTCGGAAACTAACATTATTAATAAAACACGTACAGAATGAGATTTTTGAAATCATTTAAAACTTTAGTGGTTTGCATGGCGACCATAGGTGCATGTGCTTTCTCCCATGTGAACGCGCAGGAGCAAGTTGAGGTCAGCGATGCAGAACTGACTAAAATAGCTTCGGCTTTCCAAGATATCCAAAAGGTAAATATGGAGGCTCAGCAACAAGTAATGAAAACCGTTGAGGAAAGCGGTTTTGAGGCCAATAGGTTTAACGAAATGTATCAAGCTACTGCATCCCCAGAGAAAACAGTTGACGCCAGTGACGAGGAAAAAGAACGCTTTGGCAAGCTGATGAACGAGATACAACAAATGCAAGTTGGGTTTACCGAGCAAATCGAGGAAATCATTAGCAATGAGGGACTGAGTATGGAAAGATACCAAGCCATTGCAATGGCACTGCAAAGTGATACTGAATTGCAAGGCCGCCTACGAACTATGCTGACGGCACAACAGAATTAATCGATTCGTATTATTGACAATAAAAAACCCCTCCAATTTTGGAGGGGTTTTTTATATCATATGTTTTGAAGTTTATTTTGCTTCCGCAATCACTTCAAATGGGAATTCCACGATAACTTCCCTGTGCAATCTGATAATGGCTTCGTAAGGACCGGTTCTTTTGATAGCTCCACCTTTAATATTGATGAATTTTCTATCAATTTGTTGCCCTTCTTTGTCCAAAGCAGTAGCAAGGTCTATGTTTGTTACAGATCCGAACAATTTGTCACCTGCACCAACTTTAGCGGCTATTTTGATTTCCAATTGCTTTAACGCATCGGCAATTTTGGTAGCCTCATCAATAACCTTTTTCTCCTTGTGAGCTCTTTGCTTAAGGTTTTCCGCCAAAACTTTTTTGGCAGAAGGCGTAGCCAAATCGGCCAAGCCCTGTGGGATAAGGAAGTTTCTGCCGTAACCGTTTTTCACGGAAACGATATCATCTTTAAATCCCAAATTCTGTACATCTTCTTTTAGAATAAGTTCCATTCTTTGGTGTTTTTTATTTCAACATATCGCCAACATACGGCATTAACGCTAGGTGACGGGCACGTTTTACCGCTTGCGCCACTTTTCTTTGATATTTCAGGGAAGTACCTGTAAGTCTTCTCGGAAGCAATTTACCTTGCTCGTTCACCAACTTCATCAAAAAATCAGGGTCTTTGTAATCAATGTACTTGATACCGGATTTCTTGAACCTACAATACTTCTTTTGTTTGCTGGTCTCAATGTTAAGTGGGGTCAAATACCTGATTTCCCCATCTTTTTTCGATTTTGCTTGTTGCTCAATAGATGCCATACCCTTATGCCTTTGCTTTTAGTTTGTCTCTTCTTCTTTCCGCCCAAGCTATTGCGTGCTTGTCCAATTTAACGGTTAAAAAACGCATAACGCGCTCCTCTCTTCTAAGCTCCAACTCGTAAGGGCCAATGGCCTCACCTGGAACTTGGAATTCGAACAAGTGGTAAAATCCACTTTTCTTGTGCTGAATGGGATAGGCCAATTTTTTGAGTCCCCAATCTTCTTTGGAGACCATTTTGGCACCATTCTTAATCAAGAAATCTTCAAATTTCTTGACTGTTTCCTCTATCTGTGTTTCAGACAGAACGGGATTCAAAATGAAAACAGTTTCGTAATGGTTCATTATAATATATTTTTAAAGGAGCGCAAAATTAACAATAATTCTTTCACCCTGCAAGAAAAGTGAAAAATCTTCGTTTAAGTACAATAGTTATCAACAATGAAAAAACCTTTTAAACCTAAATAACACATATGGCAATTTACACAACAAAATATACCATGTTTACATCTTTTGTTGCTCCTAAACGGGTTTTTTATGTAATTTGCCGATGATTTAAAACCCTACAAATCACCCCATTCTATGAAGTTAAAAAGTATAATTGTAGACGACTCTTCGATGCAGCGCATGGCCGTTGCCAAGTTGGTCAACAATCATCCCCACCTAGCCTTGGTTGCTGAGTACAGTAACGCTATTGAAGCCAAAAATGGCCTGAAAAACCATGAAATTGACCTTATCTTTTTAGATGTTGAAATGCCAATCATTAGCGGCTTTGACCTTTTGGAGGCCCTAGAGAACCCACCACAGGTTATTCTGATTACGGGAAAACCTGATTATGCACTTAAAGCATTTGACTACGACGTAACCGATTACCTTCACAAACCCATCACTCTGGCCCGTTTTGAGGCTTCAGTAAAAAGAGCTGTTGCCAAATACGAGCAAATGAACCGGGTTGATGAAGACGAAGAGCACATCTTTGTAAAAAGTAACCTTAAAAAACGTAAGGTTATCCTAAACGATATTAAATGGATAGAGGCACTGGGAGATTACATTAAATTGGTTACCGACGAAGCCAATATTGTAATTCTTTCCACCATGAAATCTTTCGAAAAACAATTACCTGCCGAAAAGTTTCTACGTATCCATAAATCTTATATTGTGAATCTGGAGAAGATTGAGAAATTCAACAGTAAAAATGTTGAAGTAGGGGGCAGACAGATTCCATTGAGCAGAAACAAAAAGACAGAACTAGCGGAAGCGCTAGCCAATGTATAGTTATATGTGGTCCACATTGTAGACCAATCGTACACTTTTATACTTGGAAATAGCATTAAAGGATTTTTCAATTCTTTTAATGCTATTTTTTGTTTGTGCCAATGACTGTTTACGAGGTATTTTAATCAGTATATTTTTGAGGTAATCCCTTCTTATTCGTGCTACAGGGGGATATTCGGGCCCAAGAATTTGCACCCCAAGTACATTTCGAAGCGAACCCGCCATCCATTCCGATGCTTCGTTCAATTTATTAAAGTCTTTATCCTTTAAAGTGATTTTGATGAGTCGCACCAAAGGTGGGTACTTAAACTGCTCTCTTTCGTAAAACTGCTCCTCGAACATTTTCTCATAATTGTTCGTGGTAACCTGCTGCAAAATCTGATGGTACGGATTATAGGTCTGGATGAGTACCTTTCCTCTTTTTTGGGTACGTCCTGCCCTGCCCGCAACCTGTGTCAACATTTGAAAACTACGCTCGTGGGCTCGAAAATCAGGGAAATTGAGCATGGAATCGGCATTCATAATCCCAACCAAGCTCACATTTCTAAAATCCAATCCCTTGGTTACCATCTGGGTACCAACCAAAATATCCATCTCCTGATTTTCAAAAGACGAAATGATTTTTTCATAGGCATACTTGCCCCGGGTCGTATCCAAATCCATTCGCCCTACGGAAACATCGGGAAACAGCTTCCCTAACTCCTGTTGAATCTGCTCCGTACCAAAACCCTTATTGTCCAACGTATGACTGCCACAGGCCAAACAGGCTTGTTGCAACGCCATATGATAGCCGCAATAATGGCAACGCAATTGATTTCTATGCTGGTGATAGGTCAAGCTCACATCGCAATTGGGGCATTGGGCCACATGACCACAGGTAGTACATTCCACCACAGGAGCAAACCCTCTCCGGTTTTGAAAAAGAATGATTTGCTCTCCTTCTTCCAAAGCTTCAGTGATGGCCTTGATAAGCTTTTCCGAGAAATGGCCCTTCATCCTTCGCTTACGGGTGGCCTCTTTGATATCCACCAAATTAATGTCGGGCATCAAAACATCACCAAATCTGTGCACAATGGAAGCGTAGCCATACTTTTTTGTCCTGGCATTGTACATACTTTCAATGCTTGGGGTAGCAGACCCCAGAACAATCTTTGCTTTGTGAAGTGCTGCCAAAACCACAGCTGCATCTCTCGCGTGATAGCGGGGAGCAGGGTCAAATTGTTTAAAAGAGCCTTCGTGTTCCTCATCCACCACAACCAACCCCAAATTGGTAAACGGCAGAAATAGAGCTGAACGGGCACCTATAACAATCTGTGCTTTTTCCGCATTCTTCAGCACATTGTTCCATACTTCCACCCTTTCGTGAATACTATATTTTGAATGGTAAACGGAAACTTGATGACCGAAATAACGTCGTAAACGATTGATCAATTGGGAAGTCAAGGCAATTTCGGGAAGGAGATACAGTGCTTGTTTGCCTTCATCCAAGCATTTTTGAATCAATTTTATATAAACCTCTGTTTTCCCCGACGAGGTTACTCCGTGCAACAATACTGGTTTTCCTTCATCAAAACCGTTGTTGATATCCTCCAATGCTTTTTCTTGGTATTCGTTCAAAGCAATGCTTTTGGATTCATCCGAACTTTCATCAAACTGGACCCTATCTTTCCGAATATGATATTCCTCCAGAATATTTTTATCGATTAGTGCCTTGATCACCGCTCGCGAACCGCCACTTTCCTTTTCCAGCTCCGAAATGGGTATAGGCTTGGTGTTTTTCGCTTTCAGTTGAAATAAGGAAAGTACTACCTGACTCTGCTTGGGCGCTCGTGTGAGTTCATTTAACAGTTCGGCGAGTTGTTCTTCGTCATCATACTGTTCGGAAAGCTTCACGTAGCGAACCAATTTGGGCTTGTACTGCTCGTATAATTCTTCTTTTTGAAGGACTACGCCTTTGTGAACCAAAGTGTTTATCAGTTTCAACACATTTTTTTTGTCCACAATATCGCTGACCTCGGAAATTTTCAGTGCGGTTTGATGCTGAAGTGCTTCGAATACCAAAAACTCATCATCGGTGAGTTCTTTTTCATCAACATCAGCATTTTTATTGGGTAAAATAAGGGTTTCACTTTCCAACATAAAAGCACTGGGCAGGGCACTTCGGATGACTTCGCCCAAGGTGCACATATAATACTTGGCCACCCATTCCCAATGCTTTAGTTGCACTTGGGTCACCACAGGCTGTTCATCCAGAATTTGATAAATTTCTTTGGGTTCGTAGGCTTCAGGTGCATTTTGGTGCACGCGATAGGCCAAGGCGGTGTAAATTTTTGATTTTCCAAAAGGAACGGCTACCCGCATTCCTTCCTGTATAAAATCCGCTTCGGCCTGCGAGATTTTATAGGTGAAGAGTTTTTCCAAAGGAATGGGAAGAACAACTTCCAAAAAATACTCCATACGCTAGTTCTCTTCTACCCGATGCCATGTTTGGGTTCTGTACAAAAATGCCAAATAACCTCTTACTTTAAGGCGATCTTTGTTATCCTCGTCCAACCACACCCTTCCCTTAAAGGTCATTGCCTGTTCAGGGTCAAACAGTTCATCTCCCTTATAAATACCTTTATTGTTTTTCTCGAAATCCTCCATGATTTTCATTCCAAGAATTGGCTTATTTTTTCGCTCTCCATCACATTTGGTGCACAAGGCACCTTTTTTTCCCTCTTCCAAAATCTCAACGACCTTGGCGTGCATCAATCCATCTTCTTTATATATCTCAATTATGGCTTTGGTGATGCCGTTTCGGTCATCAATTGTTTTCCATTTTCCAAAAACGGTTTGCGACCACGTTATCTGACAAAGCAGAAAACAAATAAGGTATATGCATCTATTGGGGGTTTTGCTGCTTATCATGTCTTTTTTTTAAGGAATTAATTGTAGCATTCAATTCGAAACCTAGCAATAAAATATTGGAATTTAACCAAATAAACACCATTAAAATCAACAATCCTCCCAAAGCTCCATAAAGTTCGTTGTAACGGGCAAACTTTTCAACGTAGATCCCGAAAAGATATGAGGTCAATAAAAACAAAAGAGTCGTTAGCAATGCGCCCGCCGAAAAAAATCGGGCCTGTCTTCCTTCTGCGGTGCCAAAATAGTAAAGTATTGCCGTTGCCAGATAAGAGATACTCAAAAAGAACAGGAGCTTTGCTATTTGGATGCCCAATGCATCTCCCTTTTCAATATCGGTCCCCAATGTTCTGCCAAAAAATTCACTCGCATTCTCCACAATGTAAAACTCAAAATACACGAAGGCTATCGCCCCCAAAATCAACAATATGGAAAGAATGAGTCCTACCACAAGTGCGTAAGCATACTGACGAAAGAAATTGCGAGTGAGCTCTACGTGGTACGAGTATTCAAACCCTCCAAAAATGGCATTTACACCATTGGCGACCAAAAAAATGGACAATAAAAAGGCTGAAGAGAGCAACCCTCCTTGTTTTTGGTCTTTTATCTGCTGATAAATCTCACTAAAATAGTCACTGGTCGCTGAAGGTAAAAAGGATTCCAAAAAGTTTAAAAATTGCGTATCAAAATTCTCATTGCCCACACTTACGTAGGGTATGATAAAGGGAATCAGGGTCACCAAAAAGATGAGCAAGGGGAACACCGCCAAAAATATACTAAAGGCAATGGAACTAGCCCTAGTGGAAACGGCTCCCTTGACAATTCCTACCAAATACATTTCAACAAGATCATAGAGAGAAAGCCCTTCAAAAGCTTTGAGCTTTATTTTTTTCAATAAGCGCACCAGCCAATTTATTACAGGTATTTTTTCCAATCTCTCCTCTATGGCAACTGACATTTAAACAGCTTTTAAACTTAAATCCATATTGTAAACAGAATGGGTCAATGCTCCCGAAGAAATATAATCCACACCACATTCGGCATATTTGCGTATAGTATCCTCGGTAATTCCGCCTGATGATTCAGTCAAGCACTTCCCTCCTATTCGTTGCACGGCTTCGCGGGTTTGTTCGTAATCAAAGTTATCCAAAAGGATACGGTACACGCCATCCGATTTTAAAATTTCATCCACCTCATCCAAATTTCGGGCTTCGACAATGATTTTCAAATCTTTATCCTTTTCTTTTAAATATTCTTGTGTTTTTTGGATGGCTTTGGTGATTCCGCCCGCAAAATCGATGTGATTGTCCTTCAACATGATCATATCGTACAGCGCAAACCTATGGTTTTCTCCACCACCGATCTTAACGGCCCATTTTTCCAAGGCCCTAATGCCAGGGGTAGTTTTACGGGTATCCAAAATTTTGGTATCTGTACCATCCAAGATTGACACAAAATCCTGGGTCTTGGTGGCAATGGCACTCATACGTTGCATCGCATTGAGCACCAAGCGCTCTGCTTTTAAAATACTTTGGGAACTGCCTTCCACATAAAAGGCGATATCGCCATATTTGACCTGTGCACCATCTTCCAGTAATATTTCCGTTTTTAAATTGGAGTCTACATAGTTGAACACCATTTTAGCAAACTCGACACCGGCAAGGGTACCTTCGTCCTTGACCAAAAGCTTTGCTTTACCTTGAGCCGATGCAGGAATGCACGCCAAGGAACTGTGGTCTCCATCACCAACATCCTCCCTAACGGCATTGGCAATGATCAGATCCAGTTCGTTTTGAAATTGTTCTTCGGAAATCATCCAATTGGGCTTTTAACGAAAATAGTAAAAACATTGTTCGATGTGCACGACTTGGGTATGCATAATTTAAGTTGAAACGTTTATTTTTGGGCATGCAGATTACCTTGATGGCCATTGGCAAAACCGATAAAGCTGAACTTGAAGAACTTATAAGCGTTTACGAGAAACGGTTGAAGCATTATATCAAGTTTCAGATAGATATAATTCCTGATATAAAAAATAGAAAAAACCTTTCCAAAGCCCAACAAAAGGAAAAAGAAGGTGAACTTATCCTGGCACAGCTGCAACCTACGGACACTTTAATCTTACTTGATGAAAAAGGCAAACAATACAGTTCGATGGATTTTGCCCAGTTCCTGCAAAAAAAGATGAACAGTGGTATTAAAAATCTGGTTTTCGTCATCGGCGGGCCTTATGGCTTTAGTGATGCCATTTACGCCAAAAGTTCAGGCAAAATAAGCTTGTCCAAAATGACATTTTCCCATCAAATGGTGCGATTATTTATTGTAGAACAAGTTTACAGAGGTTTTACCATTCTTAGGAACGAACCTTATCATCATCAATGATTAGATATTTAAACCGCTTCACTCAAAGAGTCAAGAGATACGGATAAGCTATGGAACTGGTCAATCCCATTAAAAAACAGATGGCTAAATTGATAATTTTGTACCTTTGGTAAAAAGCTGAATGCAATGAATTTAGAAGCTCGAAAAATAGAATTTGTACAAGAATTTTTAAAGCTTCAAAGTGAAGAAGCTGTTTCTCGTTTAGAAAAACTATTGAAAAAGGAGAGAAATGCTACTGACGAGCGAATATTTGAGCCTATGACCCAAGAAGAGCTAGACAAACGAATTGACCAATCGGAATCTGATTTCCAAAACAATCGATTTAAAAACAGTTCTGAACTTTTAGCCAAATACGAATAATGCCATTGAAAATAATTTGGTCTGAATTTGCCGAAACTAAACTTGACGAAATTTATGAGTATTATGAAAAGAAAACCGGTCCCAGTATCGCTAAAAAACTTCTGGAAGGAATTATCAATGAACCAAATAAATTGATAAAAGCACCGCAAATAGGACAAGAAGAAAAATTGTTAAAGCACAGAGAAACTGAATATCGATATTTGGTTTTCAAAAACTACAAACTGATTTATTCTTTGGACCATCAAAACGGATTTATAAAAATTGCTGACGTTTTTGACACTAGACAAAATCCAACAAAGCTAAAACGAACAAAATAAAGTCAGTTGCCAACACGTGTATGTGCAATAACAGCTGAATTTCTGTTAATAAAGCACCCTAAACTTGATGGTGTTCTCAATTTTCTTGAGTGCTTTAATCACATCCTTATCATATTCTTTATCCAAATCGGTAATTACATACCCCACTTCGCTATCCGTGGAAAGGTATTGACCAGAAATATTAAGCCCGTATTGCGCCAAGATTTCGTTGATCTTGGCCATAATACCGGGAACATTGCGGTGAATGTGCAAAAATCGGTGTGCCTTATTTTGTTTGGGCAATCTAATATTCGGAAAGTTAACGGCATCCACCGTATTTCCTGAATTAATGTAATCCATAATCTTGTTAGGAACAAAATCAGCAATGTCCCGCTGCGCTTCTTCCGTGCTTCCGCCAATATGTGGTGTAAGGATAACGTTGGACAGGCCTTGCAATGGTGTTTCAAACCCTCCGTTACTTCGTGGTTCGGATGGGTACACATCTATAGCGGCACCGCCCAATTTCCCACTTTCAAGTGCGCTGGCCAATGCATCAATATCAACTACAAATCCTCTGGAAAGGTTAATCAGTTTTGCACCATCTTTCATTTGGTTGATTTCGCGCTCCCCAATAAAGTTTTTGTTGGCCTTGTTGTCGTCCACGTGCAAAGTCACCACATCTGAAACGTTGAGCAAGTTTTCCAACGTATCACATTTTACTGCATTACCCAGTGCCAATTGGTCGTTAACATCATAATAATACACTTTCATCCCCATAGCCTCAGCCAAAACGGACATTTGCTTACCTATGTTACCGTAACCCACGATACCGAGGTTTTTACCCCGCACTTCTTGCGAACCAATCGCTGTTTTGTTCCATTCACCATTATGAATCTCCGTACTACGTGGAAAAATGCTTCGCATTAGCATAATGGTCTGCCCAATAGCAAGCTCCACTACGGAACGCGTGTTGCTGTATGGTGCATTAAAAACTACTACGCCTTTCTTTTTACTGTAATCCAAATCTATCTGGGTGGTACCAATACAAAATGCACCGACCACCAATAATTTATCGGCAGCGTCCAGTACTTTTTGGGTTACTTGGGTCTTGGACCTGATGCCCAATACGTGTACCCCTTTGATTCGTTCAATTAGGTCTTCCTCGGATAGGCTGGTTTTGATCAGCTCTACCGAAAAACCTTCTTCGGAAAGATTTTCAAAAGCGGCTGGGTGTACATTTTCCAGTAAAAGGATCTTGATTCTGTTCTTGGGGTATGATAAGTTTCTTGGCAAATCGTTCACAAATAAAAATTCATCTAGGTTAGGTGCTACGTGGTCGGCGTTGTTGGTCGCTTTTTCACGATGCACATTTTCAGTATAGGCGAAAAACTTATGGGCAATACCGGCCTCGCGCATCACATAATCGCTGTAGCCATCGCCAATAACCTGGACCTCGCCTTCCAGATCCAGCATTTTTAAACATTCTATTTTGCCGTTATGGGCGGCCAGTACATTGGCTTCGTCAAAACCAATAATGTTCCCATCATCATCAAAAGTAAAGGTATTGGCATACACTCGGTCGGATGGAATATTGTATGCTTCAACAATGGGGTCGATAAACTCCTTGAAACCACAGGAAATCACATAGATATCCTCAGAATATTCATGAAAGAATTGTTTATTGGCCTCAATCGATTTGGAAATCTTTTGACGCAGTTCCACTACAAGATCTTCCAAATCATTTTTGTTCGCACTCAACAAACGGATTCTTCGTTCCAAGGATTCGGTGAAAGAAATATCCCCATCAATCCCCAAATTGGTGATTTTTTGGATTTCCGCCACAATCTCATCCCTTTTTGGATTGTTCTGCAAGGTCATTTCTGCCAAAACATCCAACGCCTCCACACGTGTGAGCGTACTATCAAAATCGAACACATATTTGCGCCCTGTTTCTACCATGAGTTGCTTCAAAAAAATTAAGGCCTAAAATTAAACATTAATTCCATCCTTGTAATCGGAACTTATCAAAAACCTTACACATTTATGGATAAATCAAAAATCCATTACGATTTGTTTTAAATGTTACCCAAAACTCATCGTTTTGCAACCGTGCGCAAATCAAATTCAGATAGCAAACTAAAGTTCAAGCTAAAATCAACCAGTAAGCAGTGTGCAATTTTATGTTGGTAGTCAGAAGTCTTTTATGAAATGAATGACCACCATGAACCTTCAACCTTCAACCATCAACCGTCAACCGTCAACCTTCAACCATCAACAGTCAACCGTCAACTAAGTTATCAAAACCAACGCCTTGTCAGCTTACAATAGATACTATACTCCTTTCCGAACATTTCAGAAAGCGCTTCTTCTTCGGGCTTAATCTGAAAACGATTCATATACGAAACAAAACCTGCGGCCAATAAGGTATTGAACGCATTGCCCAACTTTAAACCAAAGGCCAGCAAAAAAAGAAGCATCCCTAAATACATAGGGTTGCGGGTGAATTTATAGATGCCATTGGTGACCAGTTTTCTTGTTTTTTGAGGGTTCAAAGGGTCTACCGTGGTTTTCATATTAAAAAATTGGACTACGGATATCAACATCACCAAAACACCCAGTCCAGATAGAAACATGGCCAATTCCTGTTTGCCAAAAAACTCAAACTCCCCAAAAGGCAGGAACCTGTCCAAAACATACATTAACCCTCCAAATACCAACATTATCAATGCAGGTGGCACTTTCATTTTCATAACAACTGCTTAAAACTCGAAATTACTACTTTTGAATCTCATAATAGAACCCTTTTTGATTTGAAACTAGTTTTTGCTACCCATAACGACCATAAGCTGAAAGAAGTTCAACAATTACTCCCCAAAAGCATTGCGCTGCTGTCCCTAAAAGATATTAAATGCTTTGATGAAATTCCCGAGACCGGTGCCACTCTGGAAGAAAACGCCAAAATAAAAGCGGATTATGTAACTAAAACCTATGGTTTGGATTGTTTTTCGGATGATACCGGTTTGCTTGTAGATGCTTTGAATGGACAACCCGGAGTATATTCGGCCAGGTATGCCGGAGAACAAAAAAGCGCCAAGGACAATATGGCCAAATTGTTGACTGAACTGAAAGGGGCGAACAATCGTTCGGCATATTTTAAAACCGTGGTTCATTTGAACCTACAAGGTGAAAGCTACACTTTTGAAGGCGTAGTTGAAGGGGAAATAACCATCAATGCGCACGGGAACGGCGGTTTTGGTTACGACCCTATTTTTAAGCCCGACGGATACGACAAAACCTTTGGTGAATTGCCCGCTGATACGAAAAATGCCATCAGTCACCGAGGTAGGGCCATTCAAAAATTAGTAGCGTTTTTAAAAAAGAAGGCCTCTTAAGCGTTGCTGAATAAAATTAACGTACCTTTGCCGCTTTATTAACGCCGCCGGTATGGGCAAGGTGTTGTGAGGGGCTCAAATGGGTTATACAAAATCGCTCTATACAACACAAACATATTTGCGATTTAAGGTATATACACCGCTATGACAAAATTTGAAGCCTTGGGGTTGGACAAACCCCTATTGGATGCTATTTCCGACCTCGGATTTGAATCCCCATCAGAAGTACAAGAAAAATCAATCCCCGTTTTATTGGAAAAGGAAACCGATTTGGTGGCCTTGGCACAAACAGGAACAGGTAAAACTGCTGCTTTTGGGTTTCCAATGATCCAAAAAATCCAAGAGGAAAGCAGAACCACCCAAGGATTGATTCTCTCCCCTACGCGAGAGCTATGTTTACAGATTACAAATGAGTTAAAACTCTATTCCAAATACATAAAAGGATTGAATGTGGTAGCCATTTATGGTGGCGCCAGCATTACCGAACAAGCACGGCAAATTAAAAGAGGGGCGCAGATTGTTGTTGCCACTCCAGGCCGTATGAAGGATATGATCGGTAGAAAAATGGTCGATATTTCCAAAATTGATTATTGTGTTTTGGATGAAGCCGATGAAATGTTGAATATGGGCTTCTTTGAAGATATTAAGGACATCTTATCCAATACGCCCAAAGAAAAATTGACCTGGCTTTTTTCGGCAACCATGCCCAAAGAAGTGGCTACGATTGCCAAAAAATTCATGCACAACCCGGTTGAAATCACGGTAGGATCCAAAAATGCAGGTGCGTCCACCGTGCAGCACGAATATTATGTAGTAGGCGGACGTGATCGTTATGCAGCGCTTAAGCGTTTGGCCGATGCCAACCCAGGAATCTTTTCCGTGGTGTTCTGTAGAACCAAAAGGGATACGCAACGTGTTGCAGAAAAATTGATTGAAGATGGCTACAACGCTGGTGCATTGCACGGTGATTTGAGCCAGAACCAAAGAGATTTGGTAATGAATTCCTTTAGAAAGAAACAGGTACAAATGTTGGTAGCTACCGATGTTGCTGCCCGTGGTATTGATGTGGATGATATTACCCACGTAATCAACTATCAACTGCCCGATGAGATCGAAACGTACACCCACCGTAGTGGACGTACGGGACGTGCCGGTAAATCCGGTATTTCCATGGTTATCATCACTCGCTCCGAGCTTAGAAAAATCAAGGCCATCGAAAAGAAGATTCAACAGGAATTTATATCCAAGAAAATTCCAGATGGTATCGAAATTTGCGAGATTCAATTGTATCATTTGGCCAATAAGATCAAGGAAACCGAAATCAATAAAGAAATTGAGAGTTACCTACCCGCCATTAACGATGTTTTGGAAGGTATTGATCGTGACGAACTCATCAAAAAGATTGTTTCTGTAGAATTTACCCAGTTTTATAACTATTACAGTAAAACCAAGGATCTTAATAGTCAGGATTCCGGTAAGGACAGAGGAACTTCTAAAGGAGATATTCCATCAGAAGGTTCTGTTCGCTACTTTATCAATGTTGGGGAACGTGATGGTTACGACTGGATGTCACTAAAGGATTTCCTTCGTGATACGCTTAAATTGGAAAAAGAGGACATCTACAATGTAGATACCAAGGACACCTTCTCATTCTTTAATTCCGATGCACAACTGACCGAATTTATTCTTCAAACCTTTACCGAGTTCAAGGTGGACGGACGTTTTATCAATGTTGAAGTTTCCAAGAACCCCGGCGGTGGCGGTGGCGGTGGAAAAGGAGGCAAAAAACGTCGTGGCAAAAAAGGCGGAGGATACCGTGGAGGAAATAAATCATCCTATAAAGGTGGTGGAAAAAAAGGAGGCTACGGTAAAAAAGGAGGTAAGAAAAAGCAGGGATTTTATTAGTTAATTCTATATTAAATGGTAAGTATCTCCTATTTATTTTTCTTTGTTTAGTACTTTTATAGCTACAAAGATTGCATGAGAAGATTACTACTTATACTATTGTCCCTAATCCCAATGCTCGGTTTTTCTCAAGTTGAAGAAAATCAGAACCAAGAAATAATGGATTTTACCGCTACGGTAATCAATGCCCAAACGGAATTTCCTTTGGAAAGTGTGCACGTAGTAAACTTGAATCAAGTGAAGGGTACCATTACAAACCAAAATGGGAAGTTTACTATTCCAGCAGCAGTAAATGACACGCTTTACTTTTCGTACTTAGGATTTAAAACCCAGAAAGTACGCGTTACCAATGATATGTTCCGATTTGGGAACACTGAAATTGCGCTGACAGAGTTGGCCTACGCACTGGAAGAAGTGATTGTAACACCCTACCAGCTTACGGGCTATTTGGAAATCGATGTTAAGAATCTTCCGGTAAACAACGCATATCAATACAGTATCTCCGGCCTTAACACCAGTTATGAGGCCGGAAACAAAAGTCCGAGCGCTGTCACCAAAGTTTTAGGGGCAATTCTGAATCCTGCCGATCTTTTACGGAATCTCTTCGGAAAAAAACCTAGGCAAATGCGTAAGTTGCGTCAAATCAAGGAAGATGACAATATCAGAGACCTTTTGGCATCAAAATTTGACAGGGAAACCCTTACTGAATTGCTGCAACTGGAAAAAGTTGACATTGAGGACATTCTCAACAATTGCAACTACTCAAAATCCTTTATCAAAACAGCTAACGATCTCCAGATTTTGGATGCTATATCCAGCTGCTATGAAGAGTATAAAGTACTGAACAGAAACAATTAACCCGTATCGAGATTTTACTGATGGGTCTGTCTAACAGCGCAATAAATAAATTTTATTTTTACCGACGCATTTTATAGCTTTAGACAAAATCCCAATACATGAAAAAACTACTTGTTGTTTTGTCAATCTTATCCATATTTAGTGGCTGCAAGAAAGTTGAAAAAAAGCAGCAGACCCAGCAGGTAGTTGAAGAGCAAACTCCAAAAAAAGAAGTGCCCTTTGTTTGGGAGGGTGCCAATATTTACTTTTTACTTATCGACCGTTTTAACAATGGAAACCCGAATAACGATGTCAATTTTGATAGAACCGAAGAAACTGGGGTTTTAAGAGGTTTTGAGGGAGGCGATATTGAAGGGATTACCAAAAAAATTGAAGATGGCTATTTTACCGACCTGGGAATAAATGCCATTTGGTTTACACCTGTGGTAGAACAGATTCACGGAGCAACCGACGAAGGTACAGGCAAAACCTATGCCTATCATGGCTACTGGGCCAAGGATTGGACCGCTATCGACCCCAACTTTGGCACACGAAAAGACCTTGAGAAACTAGTAAAAACGGCTCATGGCAAAGGAATTCGCATTCTTTTGGATGTAGTGCTGAACCACACGGGGCCAGTCACCGAGAAAGACCCTGTTTGGCCCGATGATTGGGTAAGAACGGGGCCGACATGTGAGTTTACCACATATGAAAACACCACCGCTTGTACTTTAGTGGAAAATTTGCCGGATATCCTCACCGAATCTGATGAAGCAGTGGAACTGCCCGACGCATTGTTGGCCAAATGGAAAGCCGAGGGCCGTTTGAGCAAAGAGTTGGATGAACTCCACCTGTTTTTTGAACGAACCGGATACCCTAGAGCGCCACGCTACTACATCATCAAATGGCTTACCGACTACATCAACGATTTAGGGGTGGACGGTTTTCGTGTAGATACCGTAAAACACGTAAATGAAAATGCATGGTCCGACTTGCACAAAGAAGCCAACTATGCCTTTGAAATGTGGAAGAAAAAACATCAAGATAAAATTTTGGATGACAATCCTTTCTATATGGTGGGTGAAGTCTACAACTATGGTATTACCGGAGGTCGTAAATTTGATTTTGGCGACAAAAAAGTAGACTTCTTTGATTACGGATTCAAGAGCCTTATCAATTTTGAGCTCAAAAATGATGCAGACAAGAGCTACGAAACCATTTTTAAAAAATACAGCAAACTGCTCCACACCAAGCTCAAGGATAAAAGTGTACTCAACTATTTAACCTCTCACGATGATGGTGCACCTTACGACAAAGATCGAACAAAACCCTATCGCACGGCCAATGTACTTTTGCTTACGCCAGGTGCATCGCAAGTATATTATGGCGATGAAACATCGAGAGATTTAACCATTGAAGGAACCGAAGGCGATGCCACGTTGCGTTCGTTTATGAACTGGGAAGATTTGGACAGCCTTCCAGAAACGCAAAAAATCCACAAGCATTGGCAAAAGCTGGGGCAATTTCGTGCAAAACATCCCGCAATCGGTGCCGGAAAGCATAAACGATTGGCCAAATCGCCCTACGTATTCTCAAGAACCTATGTCAATGGCGATTATCGAGATAAAGTGGTTGTTGGACTGGACTTACCTAAAGGTAAAAAATCCCTTTGGGTCAAGGGTTTCTTTGGTGATGGCACCACATTGTACGACACTTATTCGGAAACCGAGGTTGTAGTGGCCAACGGTAAAGTTATCCTGGAAAATGATTTTGATATTGCTTTATTAGAACTTGTAGAATAATTTCTATTGTCTGGAATGCAGTGCGATTCGGTTCCCTTCAGAATCCAAAAATACTGCCATATACCCAATTTCCGGGCTTATTTGTGTCTTGGATTGAACAATCTTACCACCACTGGGTTCAATACGACCAAGTTCGTTTTGAAGATCCAAACTATTAAAATAAATAAGTACACCGTCACCCTCGCTGGGCTTATACCAATCCTTGTTTTGGATCAATGTACCTGCAGCACCCGGTTTTCCGTGATCTGAAGGAAACCATCCCATTTTGGTGCCTCCAAAATCCTGTAACTTTATCTCCACTTGAAACACCGCATCATAAAACGCTTTGGCACGCTCCATATCCGAAACGGGAATCTCGAACCAGCCCACCATATTAAAATCCATAGCTTATTTGTTTTCTAAAATTTCCTTTAAACTGGCCAGCCCTTCTTCAAAGTCTTTGCCTACCGCCTTGTCCATGCTCATAAACAACATCATAATACTCATGGGGAATTTGTTCTTTCCAGAGAAGCCCCAAATTACTTTGGTCCTGTCCTGTTCAATCTCTTTGGTTATAATGTAGGCATCGGAAGTGGACTTAAATGGTTTCAAAAACCGAAGCTGAGACTCAATGCTATCACCCTCCACAATTTTGGTGATTTCTTGCTCCCCTTCCCCTACTTCCTTGTTCCCTTTCCAATAACTAATGGCACCGACTTCCCCATCGGTACCGGTGAACTTTTTTTCCATATTGGAGTCACGTTTCCCCCATGGCGACCATTCATCCTGCTTTTTTAAGGATTTGAGGTAATCGAAAACAACCTTTTTGGGTTTGGCGATTTCAATAGATCGGGAAACATTGTAATTTTTTGGGGCGATGGCTGCCAAAACAAGAACAAGCACCACAATGCCCAAGACAATATAAAGAACCAACATAACTGTAATTGATTGATTAACAGTTAAAAGTACAAAAATTATTTACGCGTCAAGATATCTTTTCATGATGCCTTCCACATCTTTGATGGATTTTTTTGTCCAGTCCAGCCTTTTTTCAAGAAATTCAATATCGGACAATTGCCAATTGAGGTCAGATGCTCGTACTTTTTGTGCCAATTGCTGTATAATGATGGCCGCTGAAACGGAAACATTCAAGCTTTCCGAAAAGCCTACCATGGGAATCTTGAGAAAACCATCCGCCTGCTGCATAACTTCCTCGGAGAGCCCTTCTTTTTCCGTACCAAAGAAAATCGCCGATTTCACGCTTGGGAAGAAATCAGGCAACATAGTGGAATCGTTGTGCGGCGTAGTGGCGATGATTTGGTAGCCATCTCCTTTTAATCTAGCCATACAATCCGCGGTGGTTTGGTATCGGTAAACATCCACCCATTGTTCGGCACCCATCGCAATATTTTTATCCAATCGCTTACCAAAACGGTCCTCCACTACGTGCAAGTCTTGTACGCCAAAAACATCACAACTTCGTAAAATGGCACTAGTATTGTGCAGTTGGTATACATCTTCCACGGCAACGGTTATGTGCTTGGTCCGGTGATGCAAGACATCCGAAAAACGTTGTTTGCGTTCTTCCGTAAGATAGGTTTCCAAATATGTCAACAAATCATCGTCAAACATAAAACCAAGATAGGAAAAATTGAAAGTCTGGTTTTTAAAAAAATAGATTGAGTTTCTGGTAAATTGCTCTAAATTAGATATTGAGAACAATTAAAACAAAATGTTATGCGCTATGTTAAACTACTGACTTTGCTTTTTGCCACCCTGATTCTTAGCTCCTGCAAGCAGGAGAATAAACCAAATCCAGCGACCGTATACAGCGGTGGAGACATCATCACCATGGTAGGCAATACACCTACATATGCAGAAGCGGTCGTAGTCAAAAATGGTAGAATTGAATTTGCGGGAACTGCAAGTGAGGCAATGGAACTTGCAGGGAAAGGCCATAATATGATAGACTTACAAGGAAAAACCATGCTGCCCGGTTTTATTGATGGCCATGCCCATTTCTCTTCCTTTTCCACCCAGGCCATAGGAGCACAAATATTACCCCCACCAGACGCAGGGGCAAAAGACATCCCAACACTCATTAAAATCTTGAAAGAATGGAACACTCCAGAAAACAGGGCCTTGACGGGATGGATTTTTGGAATGGGATTTGACGATTCGGTACTGGAGGAAAACAGGTTTCCCACTAAGCACGATCTTGACAAAGTGTCCACCGAGTTTCCTGTTATGATTGTTCACATATCGGGTCATTTTGCCGTGGTCAACTCCAAAGGTCTGGAATTATTGGGCATTGATGCTAGTATACAAAATCCAGAAGGAGGCATCATCCGGAGAGAAGAAAACAATGAACCCAATGGAGTTTTGGAAGAATTGGCGGCCATACCGTATTATAGCAAAGCATTGATTCCTACTTCGGAAGAAGCAGCAAATCAATTTTTTGAAGCCGGTCAAGATATGGCGCTTTCATACGGCTACACTACAGCTCAAGAAGGGAAAGATATGGGCAACGTGGAACAACTATCCGGTAAAGCCAATGCCGAAAGTTTAAAGCTAGATGTGGTTAGTTATGTCGATTATACATTTGTGGATAAATACATGGATACCAAATGGAACAGCAAATCCTATGATAATCATTATCGCATTGGTGGAATGAAAATAACCCTGGATGGTTCACCACAAGGCAGAACGGCTTGGCGAACCCAACCCTATTTAATTCCTCCCGATGGTGCTGATGAGGGGTACAAAGGATATCCGGCCATTCCAAGCGATAGTGTTTTGACTTCACTCTATGAAAAGGCCTTCAAAAACAACTGGCAAGTTTTAACCCATGCCAACGGTGATGCTGCCATAGATCAAATGATAAGGACAATGAAAGTTGCAGCCGATAAATTCGGTAATGAGGATAGAAGAAATGTATTGATACATGGCCAATACGTACGCGAAGATCAATTGGACTCATTTAAGGAATTAGATGTTATAGCCTCCTTATTTCCTTTGCACACCTATTATTGGGGCGATTGGCACAAAAAAATCATCGGTGATAGTCTGGGCAACAAAATTAGTCCCACCAGAACAGCATTGGACAAGGGGTTGAAGATCACCATTCATACAGACGCGCCTGTGGCATTGCCCAACTTGATGCGCATGGTTGGTATTTCCGTAGAACGCAAATCGCGATCGGGCCAGCTTATTGGAGCCAATGAAAAACTGACAGCTTACGAAGCCCTCAAAGCAATTACTGACTGGTCTGCCTATCAACATTTTGAGGGAAATTCCAAAGGAACATTGGAGGTGGGAAAGTTAGCGGATATTGTGATTTTGGATAAAAATCCTTTAAAAATACCAGAAGAGGAAATAAAAGATGTGGTAGTCTTGGAAACCATTAAAGAAGGGATATCCGTTTATAAGAAATAGCCTTTTCCAAATTGTTTTTATCCAAGTACACCATCAAAAGAGTTCATCTTACCTTGCTGCAATTACTATGCTTTGGTATACTTTTAGTTCTATTGATTTATTACCTTGGAATTGAAATTGAAACAGGATGAGCACATTAATAGTAAAATCCAACCCAGAAGTTGAGGCGAATCAACCCCAGCTTTACATAATGCCAATTACGATTTCCCGGACGAGCTAATACCTAAAGAAGTATCTGTGTTCAAATCCATAATTTTGAAGATTAAAGAAAAAAATAAAAAATGCCCAAACAAAAAATCGTAGTGCTTACTGGAGCGGGAATGAGTGCCGAAAGCGGTCTAAAGACCTTTCGGGACGAAAACGGGCTTTGGGAAGGCCATGATGTAATGCAAGTAGCCTCGCCCCAAGGGTTTGCCAGCAATCCTGAACTTGTGTTGGAATTTTATAATCTACGTAGAAAACAGTTGTTGGAAGTCTCCCCAAATGCCGGCCATAATGCTTTGGCCAAACTAGAGGATGTTTTTGATGTCAGTATCATAACCCAAAATGTAGATAATTTGCATGAGCAGGCAGGAAGTTCCCACGTGGTGCACCTGCACGGAGAATTGCTCAAAGTACGGAGCACGGTGGACGAAAACCACATATTGGATTGGAAAAAAGATTTGGTCTTGGGCGATGTTGACGAGAACGGGCATCAACTGCGCCCGCATATTGTTTGGTTCGGGGAAATGGTCCCTTTGTTGGAAACTGCTGCGCAAATTACCCAACAAGCCGACAAAGTCATTATTGTCGGAACCTCCATGCAAGTGTATCCTGCGGCAAGCTTAATCCACTACGCACCTGATCAAACCCCTATTTACTTTATAGACCCGCGGCCCAATATTCGCAACTCGGATTTTAAAAATCTAACAATAATTTCCAAAACTGCTGCCAAGGGTGTCCCGGTTTTAGTGGAAGAACTTATCAATAATTAGCTCTTGCTGTCTCGGCCCAAGACAATAAAGCAATTATTTGCTCTTCCGATAAGTCGGCGTCCGCGTGAGTCCAAGTGTATTCGTTCAAGGGCATTTTGCCTTCTTTAACCTCTTCAATCAACTCCTCTAATTTGTGATCCTTCTTTTTGGCATCATAATTCTCCCAATCGGAAAAATTCAGATGTTCCTTGCCCTCTTCTATATGATCTGCCAACCAATAGGAAACCGGAGCGATATTATTGTACCACGGATACACTGTGTTCGCACTATGGCAATCGTAACAGGCTGTTTTTAGAATCTTCTTGACTTCGGCAGGAGGTTGGGTCTCCGTTTCAAAAGCAGTGACATAGTCACCTTCGGAAATATTCTTTTCAGGACGATAAAATTGCATTCCCACAAGCACAACCAACAGTACAATTGCTATTTTTTTTACTATTTTCATTACGTTCAGAATTTTAGTAAATATATTATTTTTTCGTGACCAAAGAGGAACTCCATATCAGACTTAATTCAGGTAGAATATCAAAACCTCAAATAAATGGTTTGGTGCAGCAATTAGAGAAGCAACCCGAGATGGCCCAAGCACTTTTTAATGAGGTGTTATTGGAAGACAAAGTGGGAACTTTCAATGCCAGTTGGACCTTTGACCATTTGATGCGAAAAAAGCTTATTTACATCCTTCCCATTTTTGAAGACTTCGTCAATAGACTTTCAGAATTGAAAACCGAATCTTGTATTCGGCCCATTGCGCACGTCTGTGAAATGGTCTGCGAAGCATATTTCAAAAAAAAGAATCCCGACTTTGTTCAAAACATTACGGATGACCAATTGGAAAAAATGATGTCCTCCTGCTTCGATTGGCTTATTGGCCCCATGAACATAGCGCCCAAGGTGTTTTCCATGACCTGTCTGTATTATTTAGGTTTAAAATATGATTGGGTACACCCTGAACTCAAACTAGTGCTGGAAGACAGCTACGCCACAGGGACCACTGGCTACAAAAACCGAGCAAAAAAAACTCTGGATAAGTTGGCCAAATTGGGCGTCTAAACTGAAGACTTTAAGTATCTTTGATGCTTTCAAAATTTTCTTGACCATGTCGTTGACAAATCTTAATGCCATTTCGCCGATTGACGGTAGATATAGAAACAAAACCAAAGCCCTAAAAGACTATTTTTCGGAGGAGGCCCTCATCAAGTACCGTGTTCAAGTTGAGATTGAATACTTTATCGCCCTTTGCGAGGTTCCCTTACCACAATTGGCCGATTTCAACACGACATTGTTTCCCGAATTGCAGAAAATATATCAAGAGTTTTCTTCGGAAGATGCACAGGTAATTAAGGATATTGAAAAAACGACCAATCACGATGTAAAAGCAGTGGAATATTTCATCAAGCAAAAATTTGATGCCTTGGAGCTTCCAAAATATAAGGAGTTCATCCATTTTGGATTGACTTCGCAAGATATCAACAACACCGCGATTCCGTTGTCCATCAAAGAAGCTATGAACAATGTGTACGTTCCTTCTTATTTGGAGGTTTTTGAAAAATTGAAGGAACTGGCCAAGGAATGGGAGAACATCCCCATGTTGGCACGTACCCACGGTCAGCCTGCCTCCCCTACCCGATTAGGCAAGGAAATTAAGGTATTTGTGGAGCGCTTCAAAGAGCAATTCAATTTATTGAACGATATCCCAAGTGCGGCCAAGTTCGGGGGGGCCACCGGAAATTACAACGCTCATAAAGTAGCCTATCCAAAAAATGATTGGAGAGCTTTCGGAAAGCAGTTTGTTCAGGAGAAATTAGGTTTACACCACTCTTTCCCCACTACCCAGATTGAGCATTACGACCACATGGCGGCTTTGTTCGATTGCCTTAAGCGCATCAATACCATTTTGATTGATTTGAACCGAGATATGTGGACCTACATTTCCATGGATTATTTTAAGCAAAAAATCAAAAAGGGAGAAGTGGGCTCTTCGGCCATGCCGCACAAAGTAAACCCTATCGATTTTGAAAATTCAGAAGGAAACCTTGGTTTGGCCAATGCCATTTTTGAGCATTTGTCCGCCAAGTTGCCCATTTCCAGATTGCAGCGTGACCTTACGGACAGTACGGTTTTGCGAAATGTGGGAGTGCCCTTTGCACATACCCTAGTTGGATTCCAATCCACCTTAAAAGGCTTGAACAAATTGGTCTTGAACCAACCCAAGTTCGAGCAAGATTTAGAGGATAACTGGGCAGTTGTTGCGGAAGCTATCCAGACGATTTTGCGAAGGGAAGGCTATCCCAATCCTTATGAAGCTCTAAAGGGCTTGACCCGCACCAACGAGAAAATCAACCAAAAATCCATTGCGGATTTTATCAATACCCTTGAAGTTTCGGAAGCCATAAAAACAGAACTGAAACAAATCACCCCAGCGAATTATACTGGGGTTTAGGCTCTTTGTCATTCCTGCGAAAGCAGGAATCTTTATGGTTGATTCCTTGAAACAATCCCATTGGAATGGAACCCTGAAACAAGTTCAGGGTGACCAAGCGGAATCACATTACATATTTAATTGTCATTTCGAACCGACCAAAGAGAGCGTGAGAAAGCTGAATGGATTTCTCAATCGCTGCAATCCTTCGAAATGATGATGGTTCTTAAGCCTCTTTATGGATTTCCACGGAATGCGGGTATGGAATTTCGATGCCAGCTTCGTCCAAGGCTATTTTACAATTCTCGTATGTTGCAAAGTACACATCCCAATAATCCTCGGGCTTACAAAAAGGCCTTACGGCAAAATTCACGGAACTGTCCGCCAACTCCAATACATTTACCGATGGTGTAGGGTCTTTTAGCACCTTTTCATTCGAGGTCAGTACCTTGAGCAATACTTCTTTGGTTTTTTTAATATCTTCATCGTAGCCGACCCCGATTACGGTATCTACCCGAACTTTCCCTTCGGCGGTATAGTTGACGATGTTTCCATTAGCCATGGCGCCGTTGGGAACAATGGCCAGTCTGTTTTGTGGAGTTACCAATTTGGTGGTAAATATTTCAATACTTTTTACCTTGCCCAAAACCCCTTGTGCTTCGATTAAGTCATCAATTTTATAGGGCTTAAAAATCATGATCAACACACCTCCTGCAAAATTGGAGAGCGAACCTTGCAAGGCCAACCCAACGGCAAGACCTGCTGCGGCGATTACAGCAGCAAAGGTGGTAACATCGACCCCTAAACGGGAAATAACGATAATGATAAGGAATATTTTAAGCGCCCAAGAGAACAGGTTCAGCAAGAATTTTTGCAGCGATTGGTCGTAGTTGCTTTTGGACATTACCCTTCGGGTGCCCCCAATAATTTTCTTGACCACCCACATACCCACAATATAAATGAGGAGCGCTGTGATCAATTTAGGACCAAACTCTTTGGCGAGTTCAATACCATAGTCAAACCATTCTTGTGCCTTTTCCATGAGGTTTTAATTTAGTTAGTGCTCTTACAATGAGACACTAAGATACTAAACTAGGTCACTTTTTATATTTTTCTAAAAAGAAAAAGGACGACAAATGTCGCCCTCCTTCCAAATTTATGATGATTGGTCTTAGCCTTTTAGAAAATCTCCAATTTCTCCAAGTCCTTCTCCTTTGTAATCGGATTTTTGAATAGCCTGCATTAATTGGACAATGTGTGCAGGGTTCATATTCTTGCCCAGTACGCGAACCAAAGCAAACCCTTTGTCTTTGCTATCTCCGTATATAATGACCTCATCTATGGCATCCTCGTCTCCCAAATATTTTATGACACCTTTGCCATATTTGGAGTTGATCTTCATAAGCTCCACAAATTCATCTCCTTTTAGGATCTCACTCACCTTTTTCTTTTCGATCTCGTACTCTGCTTCATTGTCCGCATCTTTTTTAAAGGCCAACAAATTGAATTTTCGAAGCGATTCGATGGCTTCTTTTTGAGTTGGGGTCAAATCCACCTCATCCATTTTAAGAATACTGGCAGGGACATCGATGGATAAAAAATTCGGGTTTTCCGAATTGTCCACATAATACTCTTGAAGACTGGGCTGCGAAGCGCACGAAGCCAGGAGCAAAGCTCCGGCCACCATTATGGATTTAATTAAATGTTTCATCTTTTTTGTTTTTTTGATTGATATTGTAAACTAAAATCAGTTGACAATAATGAGTTGGTTTTTATTGCGTTTTGTTACAATTCCCAACAAATTATTGCCAACCGAACTTCAAATTATTTGTTCTTTTCCGCCTCGTTCAATTCTTCGGGCAGGTTCATCTTTTTGGTCAACGAGCTGATGTTGTTCAGATCAATATCACCGGTCAGCGATAAAATCACTGTTTCAAATCGCTGTCCATTGGCTTCCACATTCTTCATACCTGTAACGAACATGAGCAATTCGCTTACATGATCGGCATCCTTACCTTCTTTTATGTAGAACTTCACATTGGCATCTTTGTCCTTGATTCGCATCAACTCTTCCATTTTGGAAGAATTGAGGTAGCTATCCACAGAAGATTTCATATCATCGCCTATTTTTTTGTTTTCAGTGGTAAACACCTTCAAGCTTTTTAGGCTATTCACAATATTTATGAATTCTTTGGCTTCTGGATCATCTGTTTCGATGTCCATTTTGGCCAATAGGTTGAACATGCTCTTGTTCACGATTACAGTGGTTACATCGTCCAAATCTTCGAACTTGTCAAAAACTGATTGTGAGAATCCTGCCAAAGGCAATAATGCCATTACTGCGATTACAATATACTTTTTCATTTTGTTACGTTTTTTAATTGTTGTTGTAAATTTTTTGTTTTGCTTCTTCAAATTCGTTGAGGTAAGCTACTTTTTCTGTTCCGCGACTAAAATTTTCCGCTAAGAGTTCAAAAGCTTTTTTGGTTTCCTCGTAGGCGTACTCCGCCTTTTCTTGCTCTAAACGCTTTGTTTCTTGGTACTGATTACCAAAATAAATACCAAAGGCAAGAACTACTGCCGCTGCAACGGATAGCCAATTGTAATAGTTTACTCTAGATTTTAATGGCACCTGCTTGGTGTACTTTTCTTCCTTGGCCATGGAAAAGTAGTTGAACATGGGCTTGTATTGCTCCAAGTGGGGTGCGACCTCCTCCTGCGAAAAATACTCCCTAAGTGTTCTTTCTTCGCTCACTGTTGCAGTGGCCTCGAAATACTTATCCAATATTTTTTCTATGTTACCCAATTCCATAGTTATGTTTTTTTATTAGTTCTTCCCTTACTGTTTTTCTTGCCCTCGACAATGCTACGCGCACTGCGGTCGGTTTCATGTCCATGAGCTCGCATATCTCGTCGAACTCGTATTGCTCTACATCGCGTAGCTGCAATATCATTTTTTGTTGTTCTGGCAGGTCTTCCATGATCCGCTCCATCCAACTTATGCTGTCCTCAGCCTCCAACTGCTTTTGTAAGGAGGTGTTTTCGTCGCTGTAGTTACTGTGGACCAATTTCAGATTTCCTGCTTGTTTGGATTTTAACCGATCCAAACAAAAGTTTTTGGTCATAGTCATGGCAAAAGCTTCTACATTTTTGTATTTCTCCATAGACTCACTTTTTGACCATAGCTTCAACAAAATTTCTTGAGTGGCATCTTCAGCTTCTTCCCGGGAAACCAACAAGCGCTTTGCGAGCCTGTAAAGTTTGTCCTGAAAAGGCAAAACCACATTTAAGAATTCTGTTTGTTTCATTTGGTTGTCTTAGTTGTTTTTGTGTCTTTCTTATCGACCTACACTATCACGACGATACATATCGAATTTTGTTACAAAAAATTTGTTATCTCCTGATATAAACCTATTTTGCAAGGAAAATTTACACGGTCGTCCCTGTAATTTTACTCATTTCAACCTACACCTCTAATACATTTGGAATAAAATTTGAGTAATTTCATTAAAAATTAAGCTATGAAAAAGTATTTCTTCCTCTTTGTAGGATTGTCTCTGGCGTTTATGTCATGCAGCAATGATGACGATGCCAACGTTCCAGCAGAAGTGGACGCACAAAATTTTATGTGGAGGGCCATGAACCAATGGTATTTTTGGCAAGCCGACGTAGATGATTTGGCGGATGACCGATTTACCACGGATGCCGAATACACTGCATTTTTAGAGAATAATTCAAATCCCGAAAGCTTTTTTTACGATACTTTATTATTTGGAGAGGACCGTTTTAGCTTCGCCAACGAAGATTATAGTGAGTTGGTCAACAGCCTTTCTGGTATTTCCCAAAGCAATGGACTAGAATTTGGCTTGGGGCTTATTGGTGAATCCGGTGATGTTTTTGGTTATGTGCAATATGTTTGGCCAGATTCGGATGCTTCCACAAAAGATATTCAAAGAGGAGAGTTCTTTACAAGAGTTGACGGTGTTCAGCTTACAGTGGACAATTATATAGAACTACTTTTTGGCGATAATAGCACCTATACATTAGGGATGGCCAACATTGAAAGTAGCATTGATGAAAATGGGGAAACAATTAATACAATCGTAAATACTGGTAAGACAGTTGATCTCACCAAAATCGAAAACCAGGTAGAAGATCCAATTTTGATTGCGGAAACTTTGGATGTAAATGGTACCAAAGTAGCTTATTTGATGTACAATCGCTTTTTAAGCAGCTTTAATGAAGATTTAAACGCTGCTTTTGCACAATTTGTAGCCAATGGCGCCACAGAACTGGTTTTGGATATGCGCTATAACCCAGGTGGTTCTGTAAACACCTCTCGCCTTTTGGCCAGTATGGTGTATGGCACCAATACAAGCGAAGTTTTCATTAAACAACGTTGGAACGACAAGGCCCAAGCAAGATTTAGCAATGAATTTTTGACCGACTATTTTGCAAATACAACAGGAACCAGCCCTATTAATACTCTTAACTTAAGTAGGGTATTTGTTATCGCTACGGGCGATTCTGCTTCGGCGAGTGAATTGGTAATGAACGGACTCGAACCTTATATGGATGTCATACATATTGGTGAGACTACGCGAGGAAAAAACGAATTTTCCATCACGCTGGTTGACGACATTGATAACTCTTTCATTTATAATAGCGACCGTGAAGGCAATATTAACACTCAGAACAGCTGGGGATTACAGCCGTTAGTTGGAAGAAATGAGAATGCTGATGGATTCTATGATTACACAAATGGATTAACTCCCGAAATTTCCCTCAGTGAAGATTTGACCAACCTTGGGATTTTGGGAGACGTGAACGAGCCACTATTGGCCCGCGCGCTACAAGAAATTTCCGGTGGTTCTGCGAAAATCGACTTTACTGTGGAAATGCCTGCCGAACATTTTACCAGTTCAAGACTTCATACACCGGTTAAGGACAATATGTATTTGGAAAACCCTTTACAATTGAACAAGTAATAAAAGAGGCTGTCTAAAAGTCTTCAAAATCGTCATTCGGAACTTGTTTTGGAATCTCATTATAATATTCTACAATCGTAATGAGAACCTGAAACCAGTTCAGGTTGACATAAAGTTCACTCTTTAGACAGCCTTTTTATATTTTTAAAGGTTAAGGTTGAGGCCGACCCTAAAGTTCCGCCCTCGCGTCGTAAAGCCGAGTAGTTCCCTATAATCCTCGTTCAACAAGTTGTCTGCGTTGAAGAACACATTGAGTTTGTTCTTGATCAGTTCGTGCCTGATGGAAAAGTTCAGCAAGGAAAACGGTTCCAAAGCGATATCGGTATAGGTCGCAAAATCCGTATCAAAACGTTCGCCGGTATACGCATAGCTTAACGAAGCGTTTGTACTTTCGCAAAACTGATACCACAGCCATACATTCGCTTTGTGCTTGGGAATACGGATGGCATTGTCTCCTTTCCGTTCCGTGAACGTATAATTGGCATTAACACTAAACTTGCTCCAAGGCAACCACATAGCTTCCACCTCTACCCCATTGGCATCAATTTCATCCGCAATGTTGATACTCATAAAATTGGCATTGTAACCAATGGCATTGGTCTCATTTCTATCAAAATAAACCGTGCTAATTCTAAACTTGTTGCTCAATTTAAGTTCTATACCACCTTCAATGGTCGCATTTTCTTCCGGTTCCAAATCAGGGTTTCCGCCAAAAGCACCGAACAATTGCGTTAAATTTGGTGTAATGTACGATGTAGCATACGAACCCATCAACTTCACATAACCGTTTTCTATATCAAACACATACGATGGATTCACATTGTACACAAAATGGCTTCCATATTCAGAGTGATTGTTTAGTCTCGCACCCGCATTCAGGTTCAAACCAAAGTCAGAAACATACACCACATTGGCATAAGGATCCACAATGGTAAAATCAACCTTCTCTGAAAAAACGGCTTCATCCTTAATGTAGTTAACACCTAAAACAGTATGCCATTGCTCACCAAAAACATATTTGTTGTACACATCCAACACCCAGTTACTTCCTTCGGTCATGCTTTCACCAAAAGTATCATTGGCCAAGGATTCATAATCTGTAAATGCCATATTTAGGTGTATCGAACCTTTGCCATAGCTAAATTCAGAAGCTAAACCAACCCGTTGTTGTTCATTCTCACCCAAATTAGGGGCTTCTGCCATCGTTGCATCGTATTCATTTTTAAACTTGGTCTGGTTACCATAAACCTGAATCCCAAAACTTTCCGAAAACTGATAGCCCAGCTTTACATTGGTGCTAAAGTGTGAGAAAACATCCTCTTCATTCTCAGGTGTAACGGCAGCAGACAATCCACTCTTATATCGATTTGAAAAATCAACCCCATAATTGAACTTGCCCAAAGTACCATTTACAAATGCTGAATTCTGAACACTTCCAAGATTGTAATTTTGATCATCCGCCGTTTGATTGGTACCCACGCTCGTTTCAAAATTTCCTGCAATCTTCTTTTTAGAAGCCTTTTTCGTAGTAATATTGATTACGGCCGTAACCGCATTGGTACCATAAAGTGTACTGGCAGCCCCTTTAATGATCTCAATAGACTCAATCGTAGCGGGTGATAACAACCGAAGATCATACTCCGCCGAAAATGTGGATGGGTCAGACACACGAACACCATCAATAATGATCAACACCTGGCGACCACGACCACCACGGGAATAAACACCAAGCACATCGCCGTCACGGCCGCGACTACCGGCAATCTCGATACCACTTTTGGTGTTGATGATTTCCGCAACCGTCCTGCCTTGATTGCGTTGCATTTCCTCAGCAGTGATTTTAATCACCGTTTTTCCTGAGTTTTCTCTTTTCAATTCAAATTTTGAATCGCTTACAACAACCTCGTCCAGTTGCTGCACTTTAAGTGAATCTTGCTGTACATTTTGCGCAAAAATCCCCTTACCCGCCAATAGAGCGGTAATTAACCATAAATGATTTTTTTTCATTTCGTTTAATTGAATAAACGGGAGAATAGTATGTGATGCATACGTAAACTTTTATCCCGAAAGTTTAACATTGATTGTTTGAATCTGGCAGGTCTCCTGGCTTGTGTTTTGTCTCCTACCTTCCCACCCATTGGGCAGTGGCTTTGAAGAAGAGACAATCGCCTACTACGTACTGACGCTCAAATAACACCAGTGCCGATTCGGCATATACTTACAGTTGCGGGAACAGCTCCGGTTTTGCACCGGATTCCCTTTTAATCCCACGGAAACTCCGTGCGAACCAAAATTCGAAACCAAAGCTAATCAATCTGTTTAATCTTTTTTCGCAAAACTTAAATAATCTTACTTTTGACCTATGGCAAAAAAACAGCGGTCAGTTCTATTCTTAGGATTCCTTTTGATGGTGTTAATGGGGTGCAAGCAAGCAAAAAAAACACAACCCGTTCAAAACCAAGAATCAACATCCTCCATAACCTATGCAACAGGCTTTACCGTAAAAAAACAAGCCGATTTCACCGTGATAGAAGTCACCGCGGCTTGGCCAGGAGCTAATAATTTTACGTACGCCTTAGTTCCGAAGGAAAAATTGCCCGCAATGACTTTTCCGCGTGATGCCTACGATGCCATTATCGGCACTCCCGTAGAAAAGATGGTACTCACCTCTACCACCCATATTGAACCCTTAAACCAACTTGGCGAACTCAATACCATTATTGGATTTCCCAACACCGACTACATTTCGTCACCAGAAGCAAGAAAATTGGTGGACAGCGGACAAATCCAAGATTTGGGAATGAATGATGTGCTCAACACGGAAATGGTCCTCGAACTAAACCCAGAACTCATCATCGGATTCAGTATTAACGAAGAAAACAAGACCTACGATATTCTAAAAAAGGCGGGGATACCAGTGGTTTACAATGGGGATTGGGTGGAACACACCCCTTTGGGAAAAGCGGAATGGATTAAATTCTTTGCTCCTTTCTTTCAAAAAGAAGCATTGGGCGACAGCATTTTTGAGGAGGTTGAATCCTCCTATCAACAAGCCGCAGCATTGGCACAAAAAGCAAAAACCAAACCAACAGTCTTAACCGGGGGATTATACAAAGATGTATGGTACGTAGCAGGAGGAAACAGTTGGATGGCGCAGTTTATGAAAGACGCCAACGCCGATTATCTATGGTCCGACACCGAGGCAACCGGAAGCATCGGGCTTAGCTTGGAGTCCGTTCTGGAAAAAGCACAAGATGCCGAGTATTGGCTTAACCCTTCCGCGCAAACCACATATATGGAATTGAATGAAGCCAACACCCATCATCAACAATTTGGGGCTTTTAAAAACAGAAGAGTGTACTCCAACGCCATTGAAAAGGGTGAAACGGGAGGGCTTATTTTCTACGAATTGGCACCACACCGACCCGATATGGTTTTAAGGGATTTCATCAAAATATTGCATCCAGAGTTGTTACCAGAACATCAATTGCAATTCATCAAACCATTACAATAAATGCAGGGAGCAAAAACATATCGCATTTCCTTTGTGTTTTTGACACTGGCGCTGCTCTGTTCTTGGCTCTTGAACGTTAGCTCTGGCTCGGTTTCCATTCCCTTTGCCGATGTATTGTCCACTTTGTTTGGAGAAACCCCTGAAACTGCATCTTGGGAATACATCATCTGGGATTATCGATTTCCAAAAGCCTTTACCTCTATTTTGGTGGGGGCAGGACTTTCCTTGAGTGGACTTTTAATGCAAACTTTGTTTCGAAACCCATTGGCTGGTCCGTTTGTGCTAGGAATCAGTTCAGGGGCCAGTTTGGGCGCTGCCTTACTTTTGATGGGCACTTCATTGTTGGCAGGCTATACCTCTTTCTCTTTTTTGGGTGATGTTTCCTTGGCCATTGCCGCTAGCATCGGTAGTTTTTTGGTGCTCTTGGTCGTTATGCTTGTCGCCCAGCGCGTAAAGGACACCATGGCTTTATTGATTATCGGTTTGATGTTCGGTAGCATCACCTCGGCCATTGTAAGCGTGCTGGCTTATTTTTCAAGTGCTGAAAACCTACAACGCTTCATTTTTTGGTCGTTTGGAAGTGTGGGCAATCTATCCACAAACCAACTGCTTTTATTGGGCGGCATTGTCGTATTGGGTGTTCTGTTAAGCATTATATCCATAAAATCATTAAACGCCTTTCTTTTGGGAGAAAACTACGCGCAAAGTTTGGGAGTTTCCTTGAAAAAATCACGATTGACCATCATCATCGCCACAGGATTATTGGCAGGAGGCATTACCGCATTCGCTGGACCCATAGCTTTTGTTGGCTTGGCCGTTCCGCACCTTACCCGTCAAATTTTTGATACCATGGAACACAAAGTGTTGATTCCAGCCGTCATGCTTTATGGTGCCATCTTAATGCTCTTATGCGATACTTTGGCCCAATTGCCCAATTCCGCCAGCGTGTTGCCCATCAACGCCATCACATCCTTGGTAGGGGCACCCGTGGTTATATGGCTTTTGGTACGTAAACGAAAAATGATGTTCTGATGGCAAAAGTTGGTAAAAACATATTGTCCATTAAAGATTTGGCCATTGGTTACGATTCAAAAATCGTAGCAGAGCATATCAATTTTGAGTTGGAAAATGGAATGTTATGCGGAGTTGTGGGCATCAATGGTATTGGAAAATCCACACTACTTCGGACTTTGGGCGGATTTCAACCGAAACTTTCCGGTGATATACTTTTGAATGAAAAACCGCTGGAAAAATATACTTCGTCCAATCTATCCAAAGAGCTTAGCGTGGTGTTGACGGAGCAACCTGCTTCCAAAAACCTGACCGTACAAGAATTGATTGCCTTGGGCAGGCAACCCTACACCAATTGGTTGGGTACTTTGACGAAAGAGGACAAGCAACAGATTGAAGCGAGTTTGGATGCCTTTTTATTGAAAGACCTACGACACCGCAAATGTCACGAACTTAGTGATGGACAGTTACAGCGGGTGCTGGTGTCGCGTGCTATGGCTCAGGATACCTCTTTGATTCTCTTGGATGAACCCACCACGCATTTAGATCTGTATCACAAAGTGCAGATTTTAAAAATGCTTCAAGAATTGGCCCACGACAAACAGAAGACCATCCTGTTTACGACACACGAAATCGAATTGGCCATTCAGTTATGCGACCGCATATTGATTTTGGATGGAAAAGACAATCCTTTCGGAGATCCTTGCCAACTCATTGAACAAAAACATTTTGACCGTTTGTTTCCGTCGGAAATGGTTCAGTTTGATGCTAAAACGGGTTCGTTTAAGGTTTCAAAATAGGGATTGCCGATAGCTATGTATAGAAAGTTTTTTTACCAATAACTGTCAATTCGAGTGAAATTCCAAGGGAATTTAGTATCGAGAATTGTTTTAGTCGCTTGAAATTCTAGTTCTCGATACGTTTTTGCCAAAAACACTCGAACTGACGAATTTCATCCATAAAGCATAAAGGATAGATTACTGTAATTCCGCGTGACACTTCGACTGCGCTCAGCATCCACCCGCTTTCCAAATTTCAACTTCCATTTTGTGGATTTCTGCTTTCGAAGAAATGACATTTTATCTTTGTAATCCGTTATCTTTATCCTTCAGAAACTTTTTAATGAGCACAGAACTTACCTTTATTATTATTGGCATTATCACATTGGTCATTGGCCTGTTTGCAGGGATGTACATTCAAAAACTGAAAATCAAGTCCACTGAGAGTGTTTGGCAGGAGCGAGAAATCAAATCAAAAGAAGTGGAGTCTTCTTTAAAAGAAGAATTGAAGGAAGTTCAGGCAAAGAAATCAGCACTTGAAATCAGTTTGGCCCGAGAGGAGTCCAAATCACAGAATTTAGAAGAAAAGCTAACCGAACAAAAGCAAGAACTGGAAAAGCTTCAAGAGAAGTTTACCAAAGAATTTGAAAACTTGGCCAATAAGATTCTGGATGAAAAAAGTGAAAAATTCACCAAGAGCAACAAGGAGAACATTGAAAATATTCTGACGCCACTAAACAAAAAAATAAAAGAGTTCGAGGAAAAGGTAGAAAAGTCCCAAAAGGAAAATATAAGCATTCACTCTTCCCTTAAAGAGCAGTTGCTCACTTTACAGACCCAAAACCTTAAGATTACCCAAGAGGCGGAAAACCTGACCAAAGCCCTGAAAGGCGATAGCAAAATGCAAGGGAACTGGGGGGAATTGGTTTTGGAGCGTGTGCTGGAAAAATCTGGATTGGAAAAAGATAGGGAATATAGCGTACAGCAAAGCTTTAAACGGGAAGATGGTACGAGAGTGTTGCCCGATGTGATTATTCATCTACCCGACGGCAAAAAAATGGTGGTGGATTCCAAGGTTTCACTAACGGATTACGAGCGCTACACCAATGCCGAAGAAGAAGACAGACCCAAATTCTTGAAGGATCACATCAACTCCTTGCGCAGACACGTGGAACAGCTTTCGGCCAAAAAATACGAGGACCTCTACGAAATGGAGAGCCCTGATTTTGTTTTAATGTTCGTACCGATTGAACCCGCTTTTGCCGTCGCCATAAATGAAGATGTATCATTGTACAACAAGGCTTTTCAGCAAAATATTGTTATTGTCACACCATCTACCCTATTGGCCACCCTCCGCACCATTGATTCGATGTGGAGCAACGAAAAGCAACAGCGGAATGCTATGGAAATTGCGCGACAGGCAGGTGCCCTTTACGATAAATTTGTAGGGTTTATGCAAGATTTGACGCAGGTTGGCAAAAAAATGGACGATGCCAAAGGGGAGTACAAAAATGCCATGAACAAGTTGTTCGATGGTAAGGGCAACATTATAGGTCGTATTGAAAAACTGAGAACCATGGGGGCCAAAGCGAAAAAATCGTTGCCTGAACCCATTTTAAAACGCGCAAACGAAGACGATTTAGAAACACTAAACTAGAACACTGACCATGAAAAAAATCCTGACCATTTTTATTGCTGCCATCATAGTTGGCGTTGTGGGCTATTTTGCTTTCATCTATTACGTTCCCTATAGTGAAGGGTATCGTTCCGGGGAACTCATCAAATTCAGTAGAAAGGGTGTATTGGTGAAAACCTGGGAAGGGCAAATAAGCCAAGGCTTATCCGGGACCAATGTGTTCTCGTTCTCCGTGGAAGATGGTGAAAAGGAAATCATTGAGAAAATGAAGGAATATCAGGGTCAGTACATTAAAGTAACATACAAGGAACGATACGCCACCTTTTTCTGGTTGGGCGACACCAAATATTTTATCACAGAAGTAAATTCCGAGAAATCACCGATTTTTAGAAATTAAATAACACACCCCTAGCCCCTCTTTTTAGAGGGGAAATGGCTTCCCGCCTAAGAAGGAGGGATTGAGGGAGGTGTATTTCCATTAGCCTCAAACTGAAAGATATATTCTTCAATCACACGCAAAACATTATCCATATCTTTTAAAACTTGGGCATCCGAAAATCTAAGTACCTGAATTCCTAATTCATTCAATCGGTTGTTTTTTTTGACATCTCTCTCCCAAACTTCCAATATTTCATGTGAATAGCCATCTACCTCTATAGCAAGCCTTAGTCTATTACAGAAAAAGTCAACAATATACTCATCAATAGGTTTTTGTCTGTGAAAATCGAATCCGTGCATCTGGTCGCGCTTTAGCTTCTGCCACAACCGTACTTCAGATTTCGTAGCATTCCTCCTGAGTTCTCTTGCAAGTTCCTTAAGCTTTAGATTATATTTGATTATCATTTTGCACGTCTTTTATTTCCCTTTCACAAAAGGGTTCTATAAAAACTCCAACAAAATATGAAAAAGTTCAAATCATCCAGAACAAGCAGGGTTTCCATCACCGAACTTATGTTGCCCTCCCATTCCAACTTTGGCGGTAAGGTACACGGGGGGCACATTCTTAACCTTATGGACCAAATTGCCTTCGCCTGTGCCTCTAAACATTCACAAAGTTATTGTGTAACGGCTTCGGTCAATCGAGTTGATTTTCTTAATCCAATTGAAGTGGGAGAATTGGCCACACTTAAGGCTTCCATTAATTATACTGGAAAAACCTCCATGGTGGTCGGGGTTCGTGTGGAATCCGAAAATATAACTACAGGAGAAGTAAAACACTGTAACTCCTCGTACTTTACAATGGTGGCAAAGGGCGAAGACGGTAAAAATAAACCTGTGCCCGGCCTTATTTTAAAGACCAAGCAAGATATCCGTCGTTTTGCTCGCAGTAAAGAACGTAAACAATCTGCTTTTAAGCGAGACAGCAAATACGAATCCAACAACTTTAAAGTGAATGAATACTTGGAGTTTTTACAAGGTGAAAACGTTAAGATGGACTTTGATTGAGCCTTGTAGCCGCTTCCTCATCCAAAAACCAAACCAAATTACCCGATAATGGATTCACCAGAGATGCTGGATAGACTTCAGAACCTTCCGTTTTTTCGACAACGGCCTCCACTTTTTCTGCTTTTGATGCTCCCGTGACCAAAAAGGCTACTTCTTTGGCCGTGTTGATGACTTTTCCGTTGATGGAAACCCGTTTCTGGCCCGAATCGGGATGGGTTGCCACTACGCAATGGTCTTCGGAATTCCACAACTCAATTTCGTGAGGAAAAATGGAAGCGGTGTGTCCATCATCGCCCATTCCTAAAATTACCAAATCGAACTGGGGTATGTCTTCCACTCTGTCCAAATCAATTTCCAACAGATTGGCATAGCGCAAAGCTTCGCCACTGGGGTCCCTTTCACCCAATATTCGATTGATGTTTTCTTTGGGCACTTCAATTTTGGAAAAGAGATGCTCCACCGTCATTTTATAATTGCTCTCATCATCCGTTGGGGCTACGCAACGTTCATCTCCCCAATAAAAATGTACCTTGTTCCAATCCACTTTGTCGGCAAAATTTTCGGCAAGCACATCAAAAACTATTTTTGGGGTACTCCCTCCCGACAACGCGACGTGAAAAGTATCTTTATCTTTCAACTGATCAACAAAATAGCCTGAGAATTGCTTAGCTACCTCTTGCTTATCTTTATATATTTTTAAATCCATATAATTAATTTTTCCTTCTCAACTAATCTTTCGACTGTGCTCAAGATGACACTCGAAAGAAGAATTGTTCATTGTCAATTGTTTATTGATAATTGAAACTAGCAAATCACACAATACCCTGGGTCATCTGCTAAATTCTCACTGGGATTCCGCCAATAGCCATCATCTTCAATCAAATTATCCGCATTTTCAGGACCCCAAGCCCCAGCAGCATAACCATAGACACGAACATCTTTACCATTTTTCCAGTAGTTTAAAATAGGATCTACAAACTCCCAAGCCGCTTCTACCTCATCGGCGCGAGCATAAAGAGTGGCATCACCCTGCATAGCATCCAGCAACAGGCGTTCGTAAGCCTCCATCACGTAAGTTTCGGCCAAACTGGAATAGTAAAAGTCCAAATTGGCACGCTCAACTTTAAAGCCTTGTCCGGGAACTTTAACCCCGAACTTGATCAAGATTCCTTCATCTGGCTGGATACGGATTATCAATTTATTGTCCATCTCCTGCATTTCGGAACCTTTAAAAATTTGATGATGCGGCTTTTTAAAGTGAATCACGATTTCGGTCACCTTGGTAGGCATTCTTTTAGCCGTGCGCACATAAAACGGAACACCGTGCCAACGCCAGTTATCCACATAAAATTTAATGGCTGCATAGGTCTCCGTGGTTGAATTTGGGTCCACTCCATCTTCCTCACGGTATCCTTTCACCTTTTTTCCTCCAACTTTGGAAGCCACATACTGTGCTCTGATTGTATTTTCAAAAAGTTCCTTTTCATCCGTCATAATACGTAAAGACTTTAGAGCCTTCACTTTTTCATTTCGTATTTCTTCTGCATCTGCTCCAATAGGAGGCTCCATGACAACCAAAGAAACAATCTGCAACAAGTGATTCTGGAACATGTCGCGCAAGGCTCCGGATTTATCGTAATATCCTCCACGCTTTTCTACACCAACACTTTCTGCATTGGTGATTTCAACATGCTGAATGTAATTACGGTTCCAAAGTGGCTCAAAAATACTATTGGAGAAGCGGGTCACCAAGAGGTTTTGGACAGTCTCTTTACCCAAATAATGGTCTATTCGGTAAATCTGATGTTCCTTAAAATATTTATGAAGTCCCTTGTTGAGTTCTTGTGCGGTTTCCAGACTATACCCGAAAGGCTTTTCCACAATCAAGCGCTTCCAGCCATTATTTTGGGTGTTCATACCCGCCTTGGATAAGTTCTGGGATACGGTTTCGTAAAGCGTAGGCGGTGTAGATAAATAATAAATGATGTTCCCCGAAGTGTTGTGTTTTTCTTTAAGGGCTTCCACCCGTTTTCTCAAAGAACCATAATCCGTATCATAACTATCGCCTAAATCTTCATAATAAAGCTTATCTGCAAAACCTTTTATCTTGCTTTTGTCCAAATCTTTGGTCTTCTTCTTCAAATATTCACTCTCATACACCACACGGTCCCGAAATGCTTTGTCCGAGAGGTCACTTCGGCTAACGCCCAACACCACAAAGTTTTCTGGTAATTGTTTCGCTAAATATAAATTGAACAGGGAAGGTATCAGCTTTCTTGCAGTCAAATCACCCGATGCTCCAAATATCACGAGCATCTGATTATCTGTTTTTTTCATAGTATTTTTGTTTTCTGGCGAGTTTTGCCCTTATTGACAATTCATTTTAATAAGCTGTCAATATTTTTGAGCATAACGAAGATAAGGTTTATTTTAGGTTCATAATTCAACAAATAGCAACCTTAGAGTTGTATTAACATCAAAAAAGAGAAAGTATATAATGGCGGACACGTATGATTTTGGCCTTGTGGGCCTTGGAGTAATGGGACGTAATTTTATTCTAAATGTAGCTGATAACGGGTTTACCGCATTTGGGAATGATCTTGATGAAGAAAAAGTGAACGCTTTGATCAACGAAGGGGGTAACCCATCCAAAGTGAATGCCTCCACAGAGGTCGATACATTTGTGCAATCGTTGACTACTCCCAGAAAAATTATGTTACTGGTGCCCGCGGGAAAAATTGTGGACAGCGTCATCGAGGGCCTACTCCCTTATTTGGACAAAGGTGATATTATTATTGATGGAGGAAACTCCTTTTACACCGATACCGACCGTCGCGAAGCCTATTTAAAGGAAAAGGGCATCAACTTTTTTGGTGCCGGGGTTTCTGGAGGTGCCGAAGGTGCCCGAAAAGGACCGAGCATTATGCCGGGAGGTTCCAAAGAAGCCTACCAACACGTAAAACCTATTTTTGAAGCGGTTTCCGCTAAATACAAAGGTGAGCCCTGTGTGGCCTATTTGGGTCCAAAATCCGCAGGAAACTACGTGAAAATGGTCCACAACGGTATCGAATACGGTTTGATGCAGTTGACCTCCGAGATTTATGACCTGCTCAAAAAAGCGGGAGGACTTACCAATGATGAGCTACACAAAACCTACGCAAGATGGAATGAAGGGCGTTTGCAATCCTTTTTGGTGGAAATCACGTCTGAAATCTTTGATCAAAAAGACGATTTGACCGATAATGACCTTGTGGATATGATCTTGGACAAGGCCAAACAAAAGGGAACGGGGAAATGGACGTCCCAAAACGCCATGGATTTGGGCATCCCTGTACCGACTATTGACATTGCCGTGAGTATGCGTGAAATTTCCGCTCTAAAAGCGGAACGTATCAAAGCAGACGAATTGTACGAGCGTCCTACCCCAAAAGCGGTGCACAAGGAAGATTTTACGGCAAAAGCCGAGCAAGCTTTGTATTTTGCCTTTATCATTACTTACGCACAGGGAATGCACCAATTGGCAGATGCCTCCAAAGAGTATGGATACGAGCTTGAACTGGGTGAAATCGTTAAAATTTGGCGGGCAGGCTGTATTATCCGTGCCGCGATGCTGGCCGATATTACCGAAGCCTACCAAGGTGATGAAAATTTACAGAATTTGTTGCTTTCCCCTTCTTTTGTGAAGAAAGTACAAAGCACGGTGGATGCTGCAAGAGAATTGGTAAGTTATGGAGCAGTTAACGGCGTTCCATTACCAGGATTGTCCAATGCACTTACCTATTTTGATGCCTACACCAGCAGTCGTTTGCCGTTGAACTTGATTCAGGCGCAACGTGATTACTTTGGTTCGCACACCTATGAACGATTGGACCGTGAGGGTGTTTTTCATACGGAGTGGGAGAGGTAACGAATTACATAATTGTTAGTGCGGAAAATTATACTCAGACGCTATTTATAAAATAGCTTTATGATAGATTTCATTGACTTAATTAAAGAATTGTAATGATGGTTGGATAAGCAATTTGGTTGATAATGCTTATCAAAAGCAATCGAAAAGAGAAAAATTACGATTATTGGTTAATGTCATATGATATCAATATAGTGTTTGGGCTGATTGTATTTATCGTA
>TARA_R110002012_G_scaffold255091_2_pt1 | contig 49554 bp, 45 predicted proteins | sample TARA_R110002012 | Tara Oceans TARA_R110002012 (sample SAMEA4396515) | marine metagenome | biome: Westerlies Biome; feature: [DCM] deep chlorophyll maximum layer (ENVO:01000326); material: water (ENVO:00002006), including particulate matter (ENVO:01000060) such as... | depth 40 m
GAATACAACATTGCCGGGGCGCGTTGTCGCGTCAGCCGAGGCCGAGGTGCGCCCGCAGGTCAATGGTATCATCACGAAACGCAGCTTTGTCGAAGGAGAGCCGGTTCAAGAGGGGGACATACTGTTCCACATTGACCCTGCGATATACGCAGCCGCAGTCGCGCAAGCACAAGCCGCAGTCGCGCAGGCTCAGGCCCAAGCCAACGCCGCGATCAGAGAAGCCGACCGGTTAAATGAGTTGGCATCGCGTAACGTCGCCAGTGCTCAGGCATTGGATGCAGCCGTTGCCACCAGAGATGGTGCCGAGGCGTCGGTTCAGGCAGCACAGGCCGCGCTGCAAACCGCCCAAATTCAACTGGATTATACCAAAGTCCGGGCGCGTCTATCCGGCGAAATCGGACGCGCCTTGACCAGCCCGGGCGCATTGGTGACCAATAGCCAAGTCAGTCCGTTGGCTGTGATCCGTAACATCGACCCAGTCTATGTAGATGTGACCCAATCTGCAGCAGAGCTTTTGGATTGGCGCAGGGGCAATACCGAAAAGCGACTTGGCGATACCCCGCGCGAGGTCAAGCTGACGCTGGCTGATGGCAGCGATTACGACCATACTGGCACCCTGACCGCAGCCGAACCTGATGTTGATCAGCAAACCGGTGTTGTCGTATTAAGGATGAAGTTCGCGAACCCGGAAAAACTGCTGTTGCCGGGAATGTACGTGCGGGTTGAGATGCCTACAGGTGTGGCGAAAGGTGCTTTTCTGGTCCCTCAGGAAGCGGTCAGCCGTGACCGGCGTGGTCAGCCGGTCGCACTGGTCGTCAACGCGGAAAACACTGTCGAACAACGTGCCTTGTCTGTGTTGCAGGACCGGGGTTCCGACTGGATTGTTGACAGTGGTCTGACGACCGGCGACCGCGTTATTGTGAAGGGGATGCAAAAAGCGCCGGTAGGCGCGACTGTTACACCTCAAGAGCAAGGTGCCGAAACCGACACTAAAGCCCCGACCACCGATTAATCAAAAGCCGGAGCATTTTTGCATGGCCCGTTTCTTTATCGACCGCCCGATCTTTGCATGGGTTATCTCCATCTTCATCATGGGTGTCGGCATCTTATCGATTTTGACACTTCCGGTCGCCCAGTATCCACAGATCGCACCGCCATCGGTTTCGGTTCAGGCCGCATATCCCGGCGCGTCGGCGCAGACCGTCGCAAATACAGTGACCCAGGTCATCGAACAGCAGATGACAGGGCTGGACGGGCTGCGGTACATTTCCTCCTCGTCGACAAGCGCGGGGGGCGCCAGCATTACGCTGACGTTTGATACCGGCACCGATGTGGATATCGCGCAGGTACAGGTTCAAAATAAGCTATCACAAGCGTCGGCGCTTCTGCCTGGCCCTGTGCAGCGGCAAGGTATCACGGTCCAGAAATCGTCAGCCGGATTTTTGATGGTTATCGCGTTGATTGCCAAAAATGGCCAGTATGATGCGACCGATCTTGGCGATTACATGAACACCAATATGGTGAATGAAATCAGCCGTGTCGAAGGTGTGGGCAGCGTGCGCGTGTTCGGGGCGCAATACGCCATGCGTATCTGGCTGGACCCATTCAAACTGGCTGCATTCGAACTTACCCCATCGGATGTGGTTGCAGCGGTTTCGGCGGAAAACGCCCAGATATCGGCAGGATCGTTCGGTGCCCGCCCGGCGATTGACGGTCAAGTGCTGAACGCCACCATCACTGCGCAATCACTGCTGACCACCCCCGAAGACTTTCGCCAGATTGTCTTGCGGGCCGAAACCGACGGCGGCCTTGTGCTGTTGAATGACGTCGCGCGGGTCGAGATCGGCTCTGAAAGCTATGCAACTATCTCTAGGTTTGACCGAAATCCATCTTCGGGGATGGCGATCAGCCTGGCACCGGGGGCCAATGCGTTGGACACGGCAAATCTGGTCGAACAACGGATCAAAGAGCTGTCGAGCTTTTTTCCTGAAGGGGTCGATTACGTCATCCCTTACGACACCACACCCTTTGTGAAAATCTCCATCGAAGAGGTCATCAAGACACTGGTCGAGGCCATCGCGTTGGTGTTTGTCGTGATGTATCTTTTCTTGCAGAACATTCGCGCGACGCTGATCCCTACGCTTGCGGTACCGGTGGTATTGCTGGGCACATTTGGCGTGCTGGCAGCCTTCGGGTTTTCGATCAACACATTAACGATGCTGGCAATGGTGTTGGCGATTGGCCTTCTGGTGGATGATGCGATCGTGGTGGTCGAAAACGTAGAAAGGATCATGCAGCAGGAAAAAATCGGTCCGGTGGAAGCGACACGAAAATCAATGGATCAAATCACTGGTGCCTTGATCGGGATAGCGGTTGTCCTGTCTGCGGTCTTTGTACCGATGGCGTTTTTTCCCGGCTCTACAGGTGTGATTTATAAACAGTTCTCGATCACTATCATCTCGGCAATGACGCTTTCGGTGGTTGTGGCATTGACGCTGACACCTGCGCTATGTGCGTCGTTGTTAAAGCAGGGCACCCATGAAAAACGGCGCGGTTTTTTCGGATTGTTCAATCGCGGTTTTGACACGACGTTGGACGGTTACACCCACAGCGTTTCGTGGCTGGTACGTCGGCCCGTACGGGTCGGGATTGTCTATCTGATGATCATCGCCGCCATGGTGTTGCTGTTCTTACGGACACCTGGGGGATTTTTGCCCGCAGAAGACCAAGGCACGATGTTCACCTTGATACAGGCACCGACAGGGGCAACGGCGGAACGTACCCTTGAGGTGATAAAGCAGGTTGAAGATTACTATCTGGATAATGAAAGCGATGCGGTGGAATCGGTGTTCGGCGTCGCGGGTTTCAGCTTTGCAGGTCAGGGGCAAAACTTGGGGCTGGTTTTCGTCCGCCTGAAAGACTGGAGCGCAAGGACATCACCATCGCAAAGCGTTCAAGCTTTGGCGGGCCGTGCTTTTGGTGCGTTCAGTCAAATTCAGGATGCACAGGTATTTCCCATCGTACCGCCTTCGGTCAGCCAGCTTGGCAACGTTTCAGGGTTTGACTTTTTCCTTCAAGGCCGGTCTGGCCAGTCGCATGACCAACTGCTTGAGGCGCGAAATCAACTGCTTGGCATGGCCGCGCAAAGTCCGCTTATTGCATCGGCCCGTCCCAGCGGGCTGGAGGATGCGGCGCAGTTCAACCTTGACATAGACTGGCGGCGCGCCGGGGCGATGGGGGTCACGGCCACCGATGTCGGTAATTTGCTGACGATTGCGTGGGCAGGTCGTTATGTGAACGATTTCGTCGACGAAGGGCGGATCAAACGGGTCTATGTGCAGGGCGAAGCATCGGCGCGATCCACCCCGTCTGATCTGGAAAAGTGGCGGGTGCGCAATGCCAGCGGCGGGCTTGTCCCGTTTTCAAACTTTGCCGAAGGAAGCTGGGCATACGGGCCGCAAGGTGTAAACCGCTATAACGGCATCGCCGCGATGCAGATTCAGGGATCTCCCGCACCGGGTGTCAGCACGGGCGAAGCGATAGCCGAGCTTGAGCGTCTGGTCACGCAATTGCCGCCCGGCTATCGGATCGCGTGGACGGGCCTCTCGCTTGAAGAAAAGGTCAGCGGCAATCAGGCGCCGCTGCTTTACGCCCTGTCGCTGGCCGCTATCTTTCTTGCACTGGCAGCGCTGTATGAAAGCTGGGCAATTCCCTTTGCAGTCATGCTGGCCATGCCGATCGGGATTCTGGGCACATTGACGGGGGCCTATCTAGGGGGCTTTGAAAATGGCGTGTTCTTTCAGGTCGGGTTGCTGACCGTGGTTGGATTGACCGGCAAGAATGCGATTTTGATCGTGGAATTCGCCCGTGACCGTCGCCAAGAAGGGGAATCGATATTCGACGCCGCCGTTGATGCCGCACGTCAACGGTTTCGCCCGATCATTATGACCTCGATGGCGTTCTCACTGGGGGTTTTACCCCTTGTGTTGAGCACCGGCGCAGGGTCTGGCGGGCGTACCGCAATAGGTTCAGGCGTATTGGCGGGCACCATCGCGGCTACCGTCTTGGGGGTTTTGTTTGTGCCGTATTTCTTTGCGACCGTGGCGCGGTTCACGCGCAAGCCGACCGCGGACAAGCCAAACACCTGACGTATCAGCATTCGCTGCGGCAAGGCCCCGGGCCTTGCCGGGCGTTCCTAGTCCTTGAACACCGCAAGCCCCAACCATTCTGCGATGAGAGCGGGGGTTTCTGTCCCTTCGATCTCGATGGTAAGCAGGTTTTCTCGCAACATGTCTGTGGCGTTGCGGGCTGTTACTTTTTGCAGGGTAAACCGGCCACGCAGGCGCGACCCGGCCTTGACCGGTGTCAGAAACCGCAGCTTGTTCATGCCATAGTTGATCCCCATGACCTGACCCGGCATCATCGAAAAGCAATCATAGGCAAAGCGGCTGGCCAGCGACAGGGTTAAGAAACCGTGTGCGATGGTGCCGCCAAACGGCGTTTCTTTCGCCGCTCTTTCGGGGTCGATGTGGATCCATTGCAGATCGTGTGTCGTCTTGGCAAAGTCGTCGATCATCTTTTGATCGACGGTAATCCAGTTGGATACGCCGACTTCGGTGCCGATCAGGGCTTCACTATGGGCTACGGCCTCTTTCAATGCAGACATTAAAATACCTCCTTCAGGACGGGTCGGCAGCGACACGTACCATGCGCTTGCCCTTGTTATCGCCGGCCAACAAACCGATCAACGCTTGCGGTGCGTTCTCCAGCCCATCGACGACATCTTCAGTGACCTTGATTTGGCCCGATGCCACCCAAGTTTGCAGCGCTCGCAATGCCTTGGCGTCGTTATGCGCCCAGTCCATCACGATAAAGCCTTCCATACGCAAACGCTTGACCACCACCAAACCCGGCAGATTACGCGGGCCAGTCGGGGTTTCCGTGTCGTATTGGCTAATCGCGCCACAGCATACGATCCGCCCTTTTTCGTTCATCGCGAACAGGGCGGTTTCCAGAACCGCACCACCCACATTGTCGAAATACACATCGACCCCATCAGGGCAGGCGGCGCGCAACGCCTTTGACATACCGGGTGCGCGGTAATCAATGCAGTCGTCAAACCCCAGTTCATCCTCAACCCACCGACATTTGTCGGCCCCGCCTGCGATGCCGACAACGCGGCAACCTAGCGCCTTAGCGATCTGGCCGACATAACCGCCGACCGATCCCGCTGCGGCCGACACAAGCACGGTTTCGCCCGCAATCGGTTGCCCGACCGAAATCAGCCCGTGATACGCTGTCTTACCCGCAATGCCATAGACCGACATCAAGTTAGACAACTGCGGTACCTTGGGTAGTTTTTCGACCTTGCGCGCATCTGCGACAACAAAATCAGACCACGTCGCCTCGGCGGCGACGATGTCGCCAACCGCAAGACGGTCGCTTTTTGTTTCGACGACCTCGCAAATCGCATAGGTGGGCATCGCATCGCCAGCGTTGACTGCGGCACGATAGGTGGCACCTTTCATCCACGACCTGTTGGCCGCGTCGATAGACATCAAGATCACCTTGAGCACGACCTGACCGTCGCCTGCCTCTGGCATCTGTGCGGCTGTTTCTTTGAAATGATCGACCGTCAGGGTGTGTTTCGGCAGCTCGGCAATCACGATTTGTCGATTGGTCATAGGGGTTTCCTTTCCGCGTCAGTCGACATCAAGAACGACTTTGCCAAGAACCTTGCGGTTCTGCATGAGGTTCAGCGCATCGGCGGCTTTCTCAAGCGGAAAGCGGGCAGAGATACGCGGCTTGATCTGACCGTCGGCATACATGCGGAAGAGATCGGCCATGTTTTCGGCATGGATTTCGGGTTCGCGGGCAGTATGAGCACCCCAAAACACACCGACGATCTGGCAGCCCTTCAGCAGGGTCAGGTTCAGTGGGATCTTAGGGATACCAGCAGGGAAACCAACAACCAGATAGCGCCCCTTCCACGCCAGCGCACGCACCGCAGGCTCGGCATAGGCACCCCCCACGGCATCATAAACGACATCGACGCCGTCACCGCCGGACAGCTTCTTGATCTCTTCGGAAAACGCTTTTTGCGTGGCGCGGTCATCCATGTCACGGCTGTAGATAATCGTTTCATCCGCCCCCAGATCGCGGCAAAACTGCGCCTTTTCTTCCGAAGAAACCGCAGCGATGACCCGTGCGCCAGCGGCTTTGCCAAGCTCGATCGCGGCGGCACCGACGCCGCCAGCTGCCCCCAGAATCAGCAACGATTCTCCGGGTTGAATTTCGGCGCGGTTTTTCAACGCGTGGTGCGAAGTGCCATAGGTCAGCACCAGACATGCCGCTTCGTCAAAAGGCATCGCATCAGGGATTTTCATGACGCGAACGGAATCAACGATGATGTCAGTCGCAAAACCGCCAAAGCCGGTCATCGCCAAAACGCGGTCCCCTACGCTTAGGTTTGTCACACCTTCTCCAAGTGCTGCAACTTCGCCTGCGACCTCACCACCGGGGGCGAAGGGGCGGGGCGGTTTCATCTGGTAAAGATCCTTGATAATCAAGGTGTCAGGAAAATTCAGCCCCGCCGCACGTATCCGAATGCGCACCTGCCCTTTCTTGGGTTCGGGTTGCGGCAGTTCGGTCAGTTCAAGCGTTTCTGGCCCACCGGGGGCTGTGCTTAGCATGGCTTTCATCGGGTCATTCCTTCTCTATAACTTGCAAAGCAATAGGCGCGTCCAGAAACTGTCTTGTCAATCGAATTTCGAAATGCAATTTTGCAGTGCGGAATTGTTATCCGCAAACACGAGGGGGGAGACAAGATGCAGTCCGAACAGGAACTGAAGCATTTCCGCGCGGAGCTGCGCGATTGGCTAGAGGCGAATTGCCCTGCCGAAATGCGCGGTGGCGAGCCTAGTGAAGCATCTGTGTGCTGGGGTGGCAAGAGCTTTGAGTTCGAATCAGACGCGCAGCGTGTCTGGATGGAGCGTGCAGCAGCCAAGGGATACACCGTGCCGACCTGGCCTGTCGAATATGGCGGTGCCGGGCTGAACCGCGCGCAGGAAAAGATATTCATCGAGGAAATGGACCGCATCGAAGCACGCAATCCGTTGCAAAGCTTTGGGATCTGGATGCTGGGGCCAGCTTTGTTGCATTTTGGATCACACGAACAGAAACTGCATTATTTGCCCCCGATCGCACGTGGTGAAATTCGCTGGTGTCAGGGCTATTCCGAGCCGGGTGCCGGGTCCGACTTGGCTAGCGTCCAGACTAAGGGCGAGGACAAGGGCGACCATTGGCTGGTGAATGGTCAGAAAATCTGGACATCTTATGCCGATAAGGCCGATTGGATTTTTGCGCTGATCCGCACCGACCGCGATGCGCCCAAGCACAAGGGCATTTCGTTCCTGCTGATAGATATGGAAGACCCCGGCGTTGAGACCCGACCGATCAAGCTTATCTCGGGCGCGTCAGTTTTCTGCGAGACGTTCTTTACCAATGTGAAAGTGCCGAAAGAACAAATCGTCGGTGACGAAAACCGCGGCTGGGACGTGGCCAAATATCTGTTGACCCACGAGCGCGAAATGATCTCGGGCGGGGGGCAAGGGCTGTCTGGCGGTCGCGCTTTGGGCGCCGTTCTGAATGAATCTCTGGCTGAAGGGCAAGAGATGGACTCTGTTTTGCGGGCCGATGCGATGCGCTGTGAAGTCGATGCCCTGGCGATCGGACTGACGCTTGAACGCTACAAGGATCAGGCCGAAGCGGGCACAGGTGCCGGGGACGCGTCGGCAATGCTGAAATACATGGGCACCGAGCTGAACATTCAGCGTCACGAACTGCTGATGTCTGCGGGTGGCAGTGATGCGCTGGAATGGGACGGGCCATTGGGCAACCGCCCCGCCGATTGGCTGCGCACTAAGGCCAATTCAATCGAAGGCGGCACAAGCGAGGTGATGCTGAGCATTATTTCTCGCCGCGTGCTTGGGCTTCCGGGATAAAATCATGGTAAAATTAGTATTAACCGAAGACGAAACCATGTTGGCCGACGCGGCGCGGGGTTTTCTTGATAAATCCGCACCGGTCAAGGCGTTCCGCGATCTGCGGGACGCGGGCAAGACCCATGACGACAAGATGTGGAAAGAAATGGCAGCGATGGGGTGGGCGGGCGTACTGGTCCCCGAAAGCGCGGGCGGGTCTGATATGGGCCATGCCGCAGCAGGCGTTTTGGCGCAGGAAATGGGTAAAACGCTGGTCGTCAGCCCGTTTTTGTCTACTGCCGTGATCGCGGCGACGGCTTTGCGCCACGTCAGCGACGCCCGCGCCGAAGCCGCATTGGCCAAGATCGCCAGCGGAGAGGCGACTTATGCGCTGGCCGTTGATGAAACCTCCAAGTTCAACCCCGATGCAACAGCCATGATCGCCACATCCGAGGGCAACGGTTTTCGTCTGACGGGAAAGAAAACCTTTGTTGTTGACGGTGCGTTGGCAGACCGCTTGCTGGTGCTGGCCAAAACCGACACCGGGCTGACCCTGTTCGACATTCCCGCAGACCGCGCAGGCGTCACGCGCACAGCGCAAAACATGATCGATGCAAGGGATTCTGCACGGATAGATTTCGACAACGTAGAGGCGACAGGCGATGATGTCTTGGGCCAGGTCGACAGCGCCATGACCGTGTTGAAACCCGCGATTGAAGCGGGGCAAGCAGCGCTTGCTGCCGAAATGGCGGGGCTTTCAGCAGGTGCCTTTGGGATGACCGTCGGTTATCTGAAGGAACGCAAGCAGTTCGGCACATTGATCGGCAGCTTTCAGGCGCTTCAGCACCGCGCCGCGCATTTGTGGTGCGAAATCGAAGTCACGGCCTCGGCCGTTCTGCACGCAGGCCGCAAGCTGGACGAAGATCCTGACAATGCGACGATGGCGGTCTCACTTGCCAAGGCACGCGCCACATCTACAGCGCAACTTGCGGTGCAAGAAGGTGTTCAGATGCACGGTGGGATCGGGATGACAGACGCATTCGACATCGGATTTTACATGAAACGCGCCCGCGTCGGCGCTGAATGGTTGGGTGATTACGGATATCATGCCAACCAAGTCGCCAAGCATAGAGGATTTTAAACCATGGATATTCAAACACTATTCGGCCTTGAAGGTAAGACCGCGCTTGTAACCGGCGGGGCCACTGGCATTGGTCGCATGGCAGCCGAGGCGCTGGTGCGTGCTGGTGCGCGCGTGCTGATCGCCAGCCGAAAGGGAGAGGCCTGCGAGGCCGTCGCGAAAGAATTGAACGCCATGGGCGCGTCGGGGTCAGCCGAAGGGTTTGCGGGCGATGTCGGCACCGAAAACGGCGTTGATGCGATGGTTGCCGCCGTCAAGGAACGCACCGATAGGCTTGATATCTTGATGAATAACGCGGGCATCACTTGGGGCGCACCCCTGGGCGACTTCCCGTTCAAGGCATGGGATAAGGTAATGAACGTGAACGTCGCGGGTTTGTTTGATCTGACGCAAAAGCTGTTGCCGATGCTCAAGGCCAACGCGTCCATCGAGGACCCCGCGCGGGTCGTCAACGTCGGATCGGTCATGGGCGAACGCGAAATGGGCGACGGAGCCTATAGCTACTCCGCCTCCAAAGCGGCTGTGATCCATCTAAGCAAGATCCTAGCCAAGGAACTGGCCGGGGACGCGATCACTGTCAACGCGCTGGCACCGGGGCCGTTCGTGTCGCGGATGACGGCTTTTGCCACACATGACGAGGGCATGCGCAGCAAGGTGGGCGAAGACGTGCCATTGCGCCGTGTCGGGACGGATACTGATATCGCGGGGTGTATGCTGTTTTTATGTGGAATGGGCGGTGCCTATGTCACGGGCGCAGTTATTCCGGTCAGCGGCGGCATCAATGTGATGAGCGGCCCGAATATCTTTGAACAAGCACTGCATTAAGGGGTTATAATGGATATCTCATTTGACAACCGCGTGGCCATTGTCACGGGTGCAGGCACCGGTCTGGGTCGAAGCCACGCCTTGGGGCTTGCCGCGCGTGGTGCACGCGTCATGGTTAACGATCTTGGCGTGACGACAGACGGTCAAGGTGCGTCATCAACCGCCGCCGAAGCCGTCGCCCAGGAGATCCGCGACGCGGGCGGCGAGGCGATGGCGCATGGGTGCGATGTCTCGGACGAAGCAGGCGTAAAGGATATGGTCGCTAAGGTGATGGACGCGTGGGGCCGGATCGACATTCTGGTTAACAACGCGGGCATTCTGCGGGACAAGACGTTTACCAAGATGGAGATGTCGGATTTCCGCAAGGTCGTCGATGTGCATCTGATTGGGTCCGCCAATGTTACCCATGCCTGCTGGCCGATTATGCGCCAACAGAAATACGGGCGCATTGTGCTCACGTCGTCTGCATCCGGCTTGTATGGCAATTTTGGTCAGTCCAACTATGGCGCGGCCAAGGCAGCGATGATGGGGCTGATGAACGTGCTGCATCTGGAAGGCGCGCGCGATAATATTCGCGTCAATACGCTGGCCCCCACGGCGGCTACGCGTATGACGGCCGATCTGCTGCCCGAACAGGCACAGCAGTTGCTGGCCCCCGAAACCATTACCCCCGGTCTTTTGTACTTGGTCAGTGAAGACGGCCCCAGCCGGGTAATCCTTGGTGCCGGTGCGGGCAGCTTTGCCCAGACCCGCGTTTACGAAACCGAAGGCGTAACCTTGACGGGTGATAGCAATACCCCCGAAGGTGTCGCAGCCGCTTTTGACAAAATCACCGACCCGGCCGGTCAGCAAGAGTTGACCGATGCCTTTAGCCAAACGAAAAAATACGCTTTCAATGCAGCCAAGGCGCAAGGCCTTGATCTGGATTGGGGCTAAGACACACTTTCAAAAGGAGATCACCTTATGCGTGACGCAGTAATTGTATCCACAGCCCGTACCCCGATCGGCAAAGCCTATCGCGGTGCATTCAACGCCACAACGCCGCAGGCACTTGGTGGTCATGCCGTGAAACATGCCGTAGAACGCGCCGGCGTCGACCCCGACCAGATCAGCGATTGCGTCTTTGGTGCAGCATTGCAGCAGGGCCATTCCGCAGGCAACATCGCGCGTCAGGTCGCCATGCGGGCGGGCTTGCCTGTGACAGTGGGCGGCATGTCATTGGATCGCCAATGCGCGTCAGGAATGATGGCGATTGCAACCGCAGCCAAACAGGTTGTCATGGATGGAATGGACATCGTCATCGGTGGTGGTGTCGAAAGTATCTCGATGGTGCAGACCAACGACATGCGCGTAAAAGCAGACCCATGGCTGAAAGAGACCAAGCCCGAGCTTTACATGTCGATGCTTGAGACAGCCGAAAACGTCGCATCGCGTTATGGCATCAGCCGCGACGCCCAAGACGAATACGCCGCGCGCAGCCAGCAACTGACACACGAAGCGCAAGAAGCCGGTAAGTTTGACGATGAAATCGTCGCCATGACCACGACGATGATGATGCAGGACCGCGAAACAAAAGAAGTGACATCGCACGAGGTCACCTTGTCCAAGGACGAAGGCAACCGCCCCGGCACCTCCAAAGAAAGCCTGTCGGGACTTCAGCCGGTGTTCAAGGACGGCATTCATCTGAAAGAAGGCAAGTTCATCACGGCCGGTAACGCATCGCAGCTTTCTGACGGGTCATCAGCCGCAGTCGTCATGGAGGCCAAGCTGGCAGAACAAAAAGGTATGACACCACTTGGTCGCTATGTCGGCGTCATGGCCGCAGGATGCGAACCTGACGAAATGGGCATCGGCCCGGTCTTCGCCGTGCCAAAGCTGCTTAAGGCGCATGGGCTGAAAATGGATGACATCGGCCTTTGGGAACTGAACGAAGCCTTTGCCTCGCAGGTTCTGTATTGCCGTGACAAATTGGGCATTCCCGACGAACTGCTGAACGTCAACGGCGGCGCGATTTCCATCGGTCACCCCTATGGCATGTCCGGTGCCCGCATGGTTGGTCACGCGTTGATCGAAGGCAAACGTCGCGGTGTCAAATATGTCGTTTGCACCATGTGTGTCGGCGGCGGCATGGGCGCTGCCGGTCTCTTCGAGGTCCTGTAAGCGCAATGGGAGAGCTCTTGGTCATTCGTCACGGTCAGGCGTCGTTCGGCGCTGACAACTATGACAAGTTGTCGGCAGCCGGGCACGCACAATCCGCGGCGGTGGGCAAGGCTTTGCGGGATGCAGGCTGGAAACCGGACAGGACGGTTACCGGTACCCTGACCCGTCAGAAAGAAACGCTTGCCTCGATGGGTTTCGAGGCAGGCACCGAACATAGCGGGCTGAACGAGTACGACTTCAAGGATCTGTTGTTGGCCCGGTACAAGGGCGACGTGCCACATCTGGTGAACGCTGACCGAAAGACGCATTTTCGCACCCTGCGCGAAACCGTGTTTCAGTGGCAGGCGGATGAAATCAGCGGTGTCGCCGAAACTTGGGGCCAGTTCACTGCCCGTGTGGAAGCCGCCCGTCTGGTGGCCTGTGCAGATGGTGCCGAACGCGTGCTGGCGGTCAGTTCAGGCGGCGTGATTGGACAGTTGACCGCAGCGTCCCTTGCCGCGCCGGATAAGATGATGATGACGCTGAACCTTCAGATCAAGAACACGTCAATCACCAAGTTTGTATTTACCAAAACGGCCTTTTTTCTTCATGAATTCAACGCCACACCGCATCTGATGTCAGCCGAAAATGCTGGCATGCTGACCTATAGTTAAGGAAAGTTCGTTATGAGCACAGACACCCAGACACTCGATATTCCAAAGGTCAGTGCTTATCTGGAAAAGCACCTTGATGGGTTCGAAGGCCCGCTTGAGGTTTCCAAATTTCAGGCGGGACAGTCCAATCCGACGTTTCTGTTAAAGACGCCGTCGCGCAATTATGTGCTGCGCCGCAAACCGCCAGGAGTATTGCTGAAATCGGCCCACGCGGTCGACCGCGAATTTCGTGTCCAACGCGCGTTGGCGGATACGGATGTGCCTGTCGCCAAGATGCACCTGCTGTGTGAAGACGATGATGTGATCGGGTCGGCCTTTTATATCATGGACCACGTGAATGGCCGCAATTTTATGGACCCGCGCATGCCCGAACTGGACAACGCCGCGCGCGGCGGTGTCATCGACGAAATGAACCGCGTTCTTGCGGCATTGCATGACGTGGACATTGATGCGGTGGGCCTGTCGGATTACGGCCCCCCCGGCAATTACTATGAACGTCAGGTCGCGCGGTGGACCAAGCAGTACCGCGCCTCTGAAACTGAGAGCCTGCCCGATATGGACCGGTTGATTGAACGACTGACGCAAAGCATTCCTGCGGATGACGGTCAGCGCACATTGGTGCATGGTGATTACCGTATCGACAATATGATGTTCGAAAAAGACGGCACCAAATGTCTGGCAATCCTCGATTGGGAGCTTTCCACCATCGGGCATCCCTATGCGGATTTGGCCGCTGTGATCATGCAATGGCAGATGCCTGCAGGAACAGAAGGGCGTGGATTCGGTGGTGTCGACCGCAAAGCGCTTGGTGTGCCGAGCGACGAAGAATTTATTGCAAGGTATTGTGAGCGCAGAGGTCTGAAAGGAATTGACAATTTCGGCTTTTACCTGGCTTTTTGTTTTTTCCGCATGGCCGGGATTATTCAGGGGGTATTAAAGCGGGCTCTGGATGGAAACGCCTCCAACCCTGAGCGTGCAATGAAAGTGGGTGCCTATGTGCCAGTATTCGCTGCCAACGGGCTAAAGGCACTTGAAAGAAAATAATATGGCCCCGAACGAATTTGCCACCGACCCGACAGAGACCAAGGACAGAAATTTCGTCACGGCTCTGGCGCGTGGGCTTGATGTGCTACGGTGCTTTCGCGAGAACGAGGCGGCGCTGACCAATACGGATTTTTCCGAACGTACCGGATTGCCAAAAGCTACGGTTTCAAGACTGACCCATACGTTATGCGAACTGGATTATCTGGTTGCCGATACGCGGACCGGCACATACCGGCTGGGGGCAGGGGTCTTACAGCTTGGCTTTGGTGTGTTGACAAGCATGGAAATCGGCGACCGCGCAGAAGATGAAATGCGCCGACTGCGTGACGGTCCGAATTCGTATATCACCGTGGCTCTGGGTGAGGCGCATCGTCTGGATGTAGTGTATATTGCCACCAAACGTTCGCGCGAAGATGTCGCTCTTCAGATACGCGTCGGGTCGCGCTTACCCTTATTCGATTCCGCCATAGGGCGGGCGATTTTGGTCGGGATGGATGATACGGCTCGAGAGAAGGCTTTCGGCCTTGCTGCTGAAATCGACCCTGCGACCGAAATCCGTTGCCGCGCAAGCTGCGCCACTGCGGTTGAGGAATATGCAGCGCGTGGTTACTGTTCAAGCTATGGGGACTGGCGCCCGGACGTGAACGGAATTGCCGTCCCTATCTTTTCCCCTAATGGTTCGCAGGTCTATGGCTTGAACATTGGTGGCCCGTCATTCCACGTTAAGAAAAGGCAGTTGGAGACCGTCTATGCCAAACGGTTGATCAAGGCGGCGGAGTCGATCAGCATCCGATTCTAGGGGCACACCCCGCCCGCGCGCTTGGTAGAACAGACAACCAGAATCAAAAATACGAGCGGATTCCAATTCCGCATAGCGGAACAAACCTGACTTTAAGGCAGATAAAAAGGCGACGGTTTGTCTGCGAAAATCCCACGGGGAAAAATTGAGACTGATGCCTCAAAATTCTTCTCAGGGGCCAAATCCGGACAGGTGTCAGGTTGTGGCGAAGTATTCAGCAAAGCGGTGTAAAATCCAAGTCTGATTAAATCCAGAGATAACAAACAGTTAAGTTTTCCCCCGCACAATTGTTATGCAATGGCGTCGCGCTGTCGGCGGTGCGCGCTACCCAATCGTCACGCAAGAAATGAGATAACTCACGGTAATGTCTCGCAACTTTAGTAAAGATGCGCTTGACAATAAGCCCCATTGTGCAAGGCTCCAGCCAAGGTCTGGCAACCCTAAAACGCATCAAAGCGCCGGGCCGTCCTTGGGAGGATAAAAATGAAAAGTATCACTAAGCTGGGCGCGGTATCTGCGCTTTCACTGATCATTGGCGCAAGCGCTGCTTTTGCCGAAAATATCAAGATCGCTTTTATTGATCCACTGTCCGGTCCGTTCGCAAGCACTGGTACCAACGGCTTGCACCAGTTCGAATTTGCCGCCGATTACATGGTAAACGAAAAGGGCGGGCTGCTTGACGGTCAAAAAATGGAGATCGTCGCTTTCGATAACAAAATCAGCCCGAAAGAGTCGCTGATCCAGTTGCAGGTCGCGATTGACCAAGGCATTCGCTATATCGCTCAGGGTAACTCCTCTGGTGTTGCCAACGCGCTGACCGAAGCCGTTGACAAGCACAACAGGCGTAACCCTGAAACCCGCGTGTTGTTTTTAAACTATGCGGCGGTTGACCCTGCACTGACCAATGACAAGTGTAACTTCTGGCACTTCCGCTTTGATGCCAACGCAGACATCAAGATGGACGCATTGACCGATGTCATCGCAAAAGACGAGAGCATCAAGAAAGTTTACTTGATCGGTCAGGACTATTCATTCGGTAAAGCCGTGGCCGCAGCCGCCAACGAAATGCTGGGTAAAAAACGCCCCGACATCGAAATCGTCGGTGACGAACTGCACCCGATTGGCAAAGTAAAAGACTTTACGCCCTATGCGCGTAAGATTGTATCTTCGGGTGCCGACGCGGTTATCACAGGTAACTGGGGTGCCGACATGCTGGGCCTTGGTAAGGCTATTATCGATAACGGCTTTACAGGTCCGATCTATACCTATTACGCCGCCGGTTCTGGCATCACGGGTGCATTCGGTGAAAGTGGTAAAAACAAGATCCGCTTGATCTCGCAAGGTGGTATCAACCCGATTGCCACTGAAGAAGCCCGCGCTACCTATGACGCGTTCAAGGTAAAGTACCCAGACGGCAACATCGACCAAAGCCGGATCTTCAACGTGATCGGCATGCTGGCAGAGGCAATTACCGAAGCAGGTACAGCCACCGATGTGGTAGCAGTCGCTAGCAAGCTGGAAGGCATGGAATACGAAAGCATGTGGGGCGGTAAAGTATTCATGCGCCCACAGGATCACCAGTTGATCCAGGACATGAATGTTGGCGTGCACACTGACGAAAACATTGACTTTGACTATGACAACTCGGGCTTTGGTGTCTTCACTGAATCGACTGTCGAAATGGCGTCGATGGATATCCCAACAACCTGTGAGATGAAGCGCCCATAAAGCGTTACTTTTGGTCCGCCTGCCGTTCGTGCAGGCGGACCTGCCTCTTACACATTGTCACCACTCTACTGGAGGGGCCTCATGGACCTCATTCTCGTCAATATCATCGACGGGCTGGTTACTGGATTGCTGTTGTTTATGCTCTCCGCCGGTCTGACCCTAATTTTCTCGATGATGGGTGTTTTGAACTTTGCCCACGCTAGCTTTTACATGCTTGGTGCTTATTTCGCGTATCAGATCAGCATCGCCCTCGGCTTTTGGATGGGGTTGCTTATTGCGCCCTTGATCGTTGGCGTTCTCGGCGCAGGCGTAGAAAGATACGGGTTGAGGCGGGTGCACCAGTACGGTCACGTGCCAGAGCTGATTTTCACCTTTGGTCTGGCCTTGCTTATTGAAGAGTTGGTGCAATTCATCTGGGGTAAAAACCAGATGCCTTATTCGGTCCCAGAAATTCTTGATTTCACGGCCTTTGCGATCTCGGGCAATTCCATCCCTGCCTATAAGGTTTTCATGATCTTCACGTCCGTCGCCATCTTTATCGGTCTGCTCTATGTACTGACCAAGACGCGGGTCGGTATGATCATTCAGGCCGCGCTTAGTTATCCACGCACGGTCGAGGCATTGGGCCATAATGTGCCGTTGATCTTCATGGGGGTCTTCGGTGTTGGTACCGCGCTTGCAGGTGTCGCCGGTGTGATCGCCGGCCCTGTCCTGGGAACGTTCCCCGGTATGGCCTTTGTGCTGGGCTCCATCGTCTTTGTTACGATTGTCATTGGCGGTCTTGGGTCACTGTGGGGCGCGCTGGCAGCGTCTTTGTTGATCGGCTGGATCACGACATTCGCAAAATCCTACAATATCGAAATGGAAAGTATCCTGAATGGAATAGGCATTTCGACACCTGACAATCTTGATGAAAGCATTTTCCGCGATTTCTGGAGCATAACCAGCCCGCAGATCGCAGACATCCTGCCCTATATCCTGATGGTGTTGATTCTCATCTTCCGTCCCGCAGGTCTTTTCGGAAAGCGCAGCTCATGACAGTTTCAGATCCTAGAATCGACCCTAAGGGGGCTCGCGAAGACGAGCAGATCACCACAGATCCGAGCAACCCGGTCGAACGCATGCGGTCAGGGTCGATGACCCTTTCGCTTGCACCTTGGGTGATTGCTGCTGTGGTACTTGCGTTCCTGCCCATGGTTTTCACCAATAATTCGACTCTGACGATCATGAACCAGATGTCCATCACCATCGTTTTCGCGCTGGCCTATAACATGCTGCTGGGGCAAGGCGGGATGTTGTCGTTTGGCCATGCGGTTTATGCAGGTGTCGGTGGTTTCGCCGCAATGCATATCATGAACATGTCGGACTTCTTTGCGACCATCCCCTTGGTTGTCCTGCCGGTGTTCGCTGGTTTATTCGGTATGGGCTTGGCGATGATCGTCGGCTCTTTTTCCACACGGTCGGCGGGCACGGTTTTCGCCATGATCTCGCTTGGTGTGGGCGAATTGATCGCTGCGTCGTCAGTCATAATCGTTGCGTTTTTTGGGGGCGAAGAAGGCATCAGCGGAAATCGCACATATGCACAACCTTTCTTTGGCGTAGAATTTCTTCAGCAGCTTGAGGTGTATTACCTTACTGCGGCATGGGTTGTGATCGCAGCCGCGCTTATGTACCTGTGGAGCCGCACCCCGGTGGGTCGTATGGCCAATGCCGTACGCGACAATCCCGAACGCGCAGAGTTTCTTGGATATTCTGCACGCTGGGTTCGCTTTTACAGCTTTGTGGCATCGGGTTTTTTCGCAGGCGTGTCCGGTGGGTTATTCGCGATCAACTATGAAATCCTGACCGAAGAAAATCTGAACACCGCCTCCTCGGGGGTGATCCTGTTGGTAACATTCCTGGGCGGCGTCGGATTCTTCTTTGGGCCGATCATCGGGGCAATTGCCTTCACATTGCTACAAACCGTCCTAAGCCTGTCGACCGAGCTATGGGCATTTTATGCAGGCGTGCTCTTTGTGGCGACGGTCATGTTTTTCCCCGGTGGCCTGGCGGGACTGATCATGATGCATGTTCCGGTGTTCAAGCTGGGTAAATCCAAGACGCTGATCAAACCTTATCTCTATACGTTGCTTCCAGCGGCGATCGGCCTCTTGGGGCTGGCGGCACTGGTCGAGATGACCTTTCACTTTCGTCATGCCGCAACCGGCGACAACGAAATGACGGTTTTCTGGATGACCTTTGACAGTCACGCGCTGATCCCTTGGCTTATCGCGGCGGCTGTGACGGCGGTTGGGCTTGGAATTGCAAAGGTCACGGCACCCGATCTCAGGGAGGCCTGGAGCGAGGCCAACACGGCAGGAGGCAAATCATGAGCACACCCGCACTCGAACTTACAGGGCTCAAGAAAAGTTTTGGCAAAGCCGAAATTATCCGCGGTATCAACCTGAGCATTGGCAAGGCCGAACGGCATGCCATCATTGGCCCTAACGGTGCCGGTAAATCCACGCTGTTCAACCTTATTACCGCGCGGTTCGCGCCGACTGCGGGGACGGTCAAGCTGCACGGCGAAGACCTGGCTGGGTTGGAGCCTTACCAGATCAACCGCAAAGGGCTTAGCCGGTCGTTTCAGATTACCAACATCTTCCCGGCCATGACCGTTTTCGAAAACGTGCGCTGCGCGCTACTGTGGTCACAGGGATATAAATACAGCTTTTGGCATCTGGTAAACCGCAAGCACGATTTGACAGACGAGGCTGAAAAGATCCTGAATCAGATCAACCTTTTGGGTCGGCGGAATTTGCCTGCGGGCACCTTATCTTATGCCGAACAGCGCGCACTCGAGATCGGGATCACCATAGCAGGTGGCGCAGATGTCATCATGCTTGACGAACCCACCGCCGGGATGAGCAACACCGAAACAGATTACATTACTGACCTCATCCTCACGGTCACAGCAGGAAAAACCCTGATCATGGTGGAACACGACATGAGCGTTGTCTTTGGTCTGGCTGACCGGATTTCGGTCTTGGTATACGGCGAAATCATCGCCACCGGAAAACCCGAAGAGGTGCGTGCGAATGCCCGTGTCCAAGAAGCCTATCTCGGCGCCGCATTGGAGGCAGATCACTAATGATGCTCGAAGTCACAGATATGCACGCCTATTATGGCAAATCCCACATCCTTCAGGGTGTGAACATCAACGTTCAGGAAGGCGAGATCGTAGCCCTGCTTGGGCGAAACGGTGTTGGACGATCAACCACGTGCAAGGCGATCATGGGCGAGGTCGAACCCAAGGGTTCGGTCAAATTCCAGGGTCAGGAAATTGCCGGTAAGAAGGCGTTTCAAATCGCCAACATGGGCATCGGGTACGTTCCTGAAAACCGCGATATCTTTCCTGGTTTGACCACGCGACAAAACCTGACGCTCGGACTGAAACCCGGTCAAGTTGACGGTGCCGGTCGTTGGTCCATGCAGTCCATGTTCGACATGTTTGAAAACCTTGATCGCAGGGCGGATGTCGAAGCGTCTGTGCTGTCTGGCGGTGAACAGCAGATGTTGACCATGTGCCGGACCCTGATGGGCGACCCTGATCTGGTTATGATCGACGAACCCACCGAAGGTCTGTCGCCACAGATGGTTCAGAAGGTCGCTGAGGTGCTAAAGGAAATCGCAAATCGCGGGATCTCGACGCTATTGGTCGAACAAAAGCTGTCAATTGCGATGGATATTGCTGATCGGGTCTATGTCATGGGGCACGGTCAGGTTGTATTCGAAGGTACCCCCGCCGAACTGAAGGCCCGCGATGATGTGCGCAAGGAATGGCTCGAAGTCTGATCATCAACAATACCGCAAACTTATATAGCAATAACGTCGCTTCTTGCGGCCTCTTCCTCCTGAGGCGCAGTTGCGTTTCGAGAGGAAGAGCTTTTGGCGTTCGATAAAGATAGACTGAATCGCATCGGTGAGTGGATGCAAACCTATGTGGACCGCAACCGCTTTGCCGGTTGTTCGGTATTGGTCGCAGAAGCCGGGCAAGAGGTGTATTTCAATGCCACCGGCACACGGGATTTAGAGACCGGCAAACCGTTCGAAAGAGATACCATCGCGCGTATTTATTCCATGACCAAGCCGATCACGTCGGTCGCGATAATGATGTTGGCCGAACGCGGGCTTTTCCATCTTGATGCGCCGGTTTCGGATTTTATTCCGGCTTTTTCCGACATGAAATGCCTTGTGCCCGGTGCGACCGACATCTCGCAGACCGAAGCGTGCCAAACCCCGACATTGCATCACCTGCTGACGCACACCGCGGGCCTTAGCTATCCGTTCAATCCCGGTCTTACTGCGCAAGCGATGGACGAGGCCGATATATTATTCCGTGCCGATCAGGGGTCACTGGCCGCCATGACAGACCGGGTGGCCCAGTTACCATTGGGCTTTCACCCCGGAACCCGCTGGGAATATTCCGTCAGCATCGACGTGCTGGGACGCGTCATCGAAGTCGTCTCGGGCAGGACGTTGGAAGAATTTCTTGTTAGTGAAATCCTTGACCCGCTGGGGATGGGTGAAACTCGGTTTTCCGTACCGCAAGCAGGCACTGGCCGTTTTGCCGCACTTTATACCCCGCTTGCCGGCAGCGCTTATGCGTTGAACGAAGCCAAACCAGCCGAACCGACACTCCGCTGTGTGGACCGCCCTGAAAAGTCGCCGTTCCTAAAGGCGCAGATGCATTCGGGTGGCGGCGGGCTGGTGGGCACCATAGACGATTACCTAAAGTTTACCGAGATGCTGCGTACCGGCGGGGCTGGTCTTATTTCGCCCAAGACGCTCGACTTCATGATGCGCAATCATTTGCCGGGCGACATCGCGTCGATGGGTCCGGCCAGCTTTGCCGAACAACCGATGGAAGGCATGGGTTTTGGCCTTGGGGGTGCCGTTGTGCTTAACCCTGGCCGTGTACGCGTACCCAGTAGTGTCGGTGATTTTAGCTGGGGTGGTATGGCATCGACATTCTTCTGGGTTGATCCGGTACTGGATCTATCGGTGGTGTTCTTTACCCAACTCGCCCCATCCAGTTCCTACCCGGCGCGCCCACAATTAAAAGCACTCATCCATGGAGCGATGAAATGAACAAGGTTTTATGGACCCCTACACCCGAGCGGGTGGAAGCATCGACAATGGCCGCTTTTGAAAGGTTTCTGCGCGACAAGCGTGGTCTGACCTTTGCGGATTACAACGAGATGTGGGATTGGAGTGTTACTGACCTGGACGGCTTTTGGTCGGCGATTTGGGAGTTTTTCAACGTCGAGGCCAGTGCGCCCTTTACCACGGTCATGGCCAAGCGCCAGATGCCTGGTGCCGAATGGTGCCCCGGTGCGATGTTGAATTTCACCGACCAGATCATGAAGCACGTGGATCGGCAGCCCGACGGTGACGCGCTGATTGTGCAGTCAGAAACCTTTGGCCGCAAACGTCTTACATGGGCACAGCTGCGCGGGCAGGTATCCAGCGTTGCGGCGCATTTGCGCGACATGGGCGTCGCAAAAGGCGACAGGGTTGTCGCGGTATTACCCAATACCGAAACTGCAATGATCGCCTTCCTAGCCACTGCAAGCATCGGGGCGATTTGGTCACTGTGCGCCCCCGATATGGGGCATGTCGCCATTCTTGATCGGTTCAAGCAGATCGAACCCAAGGTACTGATCGCGCAGGATGGCTATGTTCACGCAGGCAAGACTGTGGACCGCCGCGAAATTTTGGCCGGGCTCGAAGCTGAGCTGCCCAGCCTGGTTAAATGTATCACCGTACCTTTTGTTGGCGAACTGCCCAAGGGGCACGTCGCATGGGATACGTTGCTGGACCGGGAGGTGGCCTATGAAAGCGTGCAAGTCCCCTTTGATCACCCGCTGTGGATTGTCTATTCGTCAGGTACGACAGGCAACCCAAAGCCGATCGTCCACGGCCACGGCGGCATCATTCTGGAATCGGCCAAACAATCGCTGCACCATGATTTCAAACCGGGTGGGCGCTATTGCTGGTTAACCTCGTCCGGCTGGATCATGTGGAATTCTCAGTTCACCGCTTTGGGTCAAGGCACCACTGTGGCGATGTTCGATGGTGCGCCCAACTATCCAGATATGGGCGTGATCTGGCGGTTTGTCGCGGATGAAAAGCTCGATTTCTTCGGGGCAGGTGCCGCGTTTTTCAGTGGGTGCATGAAAGCCGGCGTAACCCCGCGCGAACAGGTTGATCTATCGGCCCTCAAATCACTCGGGTCTACTGGGTCACCTCTCAGCTCGGACGCCTACGACTGGATCTACAAGGATGTGAAGAAAGATGTCTGGCTGGCACCTATCTCGGGCGGTACGGATCTGGCCGGAGCGTTCGTACTGGGCCACCCCGGTATGCCGGTGCGGGCCGGTGAAATGCAGTGTCGGGCGCTCGGCAACGCCGTTCGTGCTTATGATGAGGACGGCAAAGAACTGATCGGTGCAGTAGGTGAACTGGTTTGCACCGAACCGTTACCGTCGATGCCCTTGTATTTCTGGGGCGATGACGACGGCAGCCGCTTGCATGACAGTTATTTCGATACCTACCCCGGCATCTGGCGCCACGGCGATTGGATCGAGATCAACGAAAACGGAGGATCGGTGATTTACGGGCGGTCAGACGCCACGATCAACCGCAAGGGCCTGCGTTTAGGGAGCGCCGAGATCTATCAGGCCGTAGAAGGATTGGACGAGGTGCTCGACAGTCTTGTCGTCGATCTGGAGTTCTTGGGTCGCGAAAGCTTTATGCCGCTGTTCGTCGTCCCGGCCAAGGGCGTGGCATTTGATGATGCCCTCAAGGACAAGATCAATGCTGCAATCCGTAAAAACGTCTCGGCCCGGTTCATTCCTAACGAAATCGTCGAAGTTGCTGAAATCCCCCGGACTCTTTCCGGTAAAAAGCTTGAGGTTCCGGTGAAAAAACTGTTGCTTGGGCAAGATCCTGCAAAGGTGGTCAACCTTGATTCAATGGCCAATCCAGGCAGTTTCGATTTTTTTGTTGCCTATGCCGGGCAACGGGCGACCTGAAAGGACTGAACCCAGATGACTGACGTGGCTCGCCAACTGCTTGAACTGTTGGATATTGAACAGTTGGAGGTCGATTTGTTTCGCGGCATTGGGTCGGGAGGCGAAACCACCACCCGGATTTTCGGGGGGCATGTGATTGCGCAAGCTTTGATGGCCGCTTATCGCACTGTACCGGATCGAACCTGCCATTCACTGCATGCCTATTTCATGCGGCCGGGTGACCCGTCGATTCCGGTGATCTATCAGGTGGACCGGGCCCGCGATGGGGGAAGTTTTACGACCCGTAGCGTTGTGGCAATACAGCACGGCAAGCAAATTCTAAACTTGTCGGCATCGTTCCACGTGGAAGAAGAAGGGTGGGATTATCAACATGATATGCCCGCAGTGAAAGGCCCCGAACATTGGCTGGACCGTCCCGATTTGCGCGAACCTTATATCGACCGGATCCCCGAAAAGCACCGCGCCGATTTTGTACGCGAGCGTCCTATCGAGATCCGCGAAGTCGAACCGCGCGATCTGTTTAATCCTGAGAAGGCACCGGACAGAAACTATTTGTGGTTCCGTATGGAAGCGGCCCAAGGCCAATCTCCGGAAATGCAACATTGCCTGTTGGCCTATGCCTCTGACATGAACTTGTTGGGGTCATCGCTACGTCCGCACGGGCTGACCTGGTTCCAGCGCGGGGTGATGTCTGCCAGCTTGGATCACGCCATGTGGTTTCATGCCCCGATCGATTTTTCAGACTGGCATCTCTATGATCTGGACGCGCCATTCACAGGCGGGGCACGCGGATTTAACAGGGGGCTGATCTATACCCAAAGTGGCAAGCTGGTCGCCAGTGTCGCCCAAGAAGGGTTAATGCGCCCCTACAAACCGAAAGGCGATTCAAATGACGGATAAAGGTGGCCGCTATCCCGGATGGCACCCCGGTATTGAACTGCGCGACGACTGGCTGGGGTTGACCCCGGAAGACATTATCGACCCCGACCGCGAGATCGTAGATCCGCATCATCATCTTTGGCGTCACGGTACCCCGGAAAGTCCTGCTGTTTACGAGATGGACGCATTGCGGCGCGATACCGAAGCTGGTCACAACGTTGTGCAGACCATGTTCATCGAATGCCGTTCATATTGGGACCAAGATGCGCCTGACCATCTCAAATCCATAGGTGAAACCCGGACCGTTACCCAAATGGCATCCTCGGTGCCGCGTGACCGCGCACAGATTGCCGGGATCATCGGGCAAACCGAACTCGTGTTGGACCCATCCTTGCTGCACGAAGCGCTGGATGCCCACGAGGAAGCGGGGCAGGGCCTTTTCAAAGGTATCCGCAATTCCGGTGCCCGTGACCCTGAACCCCAGCACCTTGCCATTCCGGGGCGCGGTGTGCCGAACCAATACGGCGATCCTGATTTCCGGCGTGGTGCCGCGATCTTGGGGGAACGGGGTTTGACGCTCGACAGTTGGCACTATCACCACCAGCATCAGGAATTTCTGGACCTCGCCCGCGCGGTGCCGGGCACGACGTTAATTCTTGATCATTTTGGCACGCCGCTTGGCGTCGGCCGGTTCGAAGGTAAGCGCGATGAAATTTTCAAAGCGTGGCAGGATCACATGGCAGAGCTGGGCGAATGCCCCAATGTAATGGCAAAACTGGGTGGTCTGTGTATGCCAGACAACGGCTTTGGGTATATGCACCGTGATCTGCCGCCGTCCTCGGACGAAATCGTCGAGACACAGGGTAAATGGTATGCGCACATGTTGGATGTATTCGGGCCGGATCGCTGCATGTTTGAGAGCAACTTCCCCGTCGACCGGACTGCCGTAAGCTATCCGGTGATCTGGAACGCGTTCAAAAAGATGTCTGCGGATCTGGATACCGCCGCGAAAGAGTCGCTGTTTTCTGGGACAGCGCGGCGCGTCTATAATCTGCCGCCCGCATAATACGGACGGCAGCTCTTTAAATCAGGCAAACTTGAAAAAGCACAGCTTGTTACCGTCGAAATCGCGCACATAGGCACCATAGAAACGGTCTGGCACACGTTGGCCGGGGGGGCCATCGCAGGTCGCCCCCAGCTCAATCGCCCGCGCATAGATCTCATCCACCTCGGGCTTGGTTTCGGCGTTAAAAGCCACCATCACACCGTTTCCGGGGGTAGGGGCCTCTTTGTTGTAGGGTTCGCAAACGGCGATCATCGGCGCGCCACGGCCTGTGCCGATCATTGCAATGCGCCCCGCATCGACCAGCACCTTGGCACCTTTGCTTTCAAACAGATTGCAATAGAACTTTTTGGCGCGGTCCATGTCGGCGGTGCCAACAGTGGTGTATCCAATCATGATGGTGCTTTCTTTGGGTTACGAACATGGCCGTAGGCGCGGTTCAGCTTGCGCATCCCCCCGATCCAGCGGTCATAATTGTCAGTTTTCTTGCGCATGTAATCCAGCACCTGCGGGTGCGGCAGAACAAGAAACGTCTCGTTGCGAATGGTTTCGACGCACGCGTCCGCGACGGGTTCGGGCTCAAGCAGCCCATCAATAGAGGCGACGGAATCTTCGTGGCCACGGGTCATTTCACTGCGCACCGCTTGCGGGCATAGCACCGACACCTTGATGCCATCGTCGCCGTGGGTCAGCGCCAGCCATTCGGCAAGGGCGACCGCGGCGTGTTTGGTCACACCGTAAGGGGCGCAGCCGACTTGGTTCAGCAATCCTGCCGCCGACGCGGTGTTTAGCAGATAGCCACCGCCACGCGCGATCATGCGCGGCACCAGGTGACGCGCCGCCCAGACATGGGCCATCACGTTGATGTCCCAGATCCTCTGCCAATCGTCGTTGGGCACTTCCATGCCGCCCGCGACCAGAATACCGGCATTCGAACAAAACAGATCAATCGGCCCGATGTCATTCTCGACCGCTTCGATCATATCGGCGATCTCTTTCTCGACCCCGACATTGACGCCGAACGCAACGCCGCTCACCTGGTCTGCTACAGCCTGCGCGCCGTCCCTGTTCAGATCGACGCAAACGACTTTTTTGGCCCCTTCCGCCGCAAACTTGATGGCGAGCGCCTTGCCGATACCGCTTGCGGCACCGGTGACGACGACAATTTTATCTTTCAGTTCCATGGCAGCCTCTCATGTCCACATGTTCGATCCGCCACAGACGGTCAGCGCCTGACCGGTCATGTAGCGGCTGGCATCTGAGGCGAGGAAAACGGCAAGCCCCGCGAAATCTTCCGCCTCGCCAAGCCGGCGCAGCGGAATTTCGTTCTTGATGCGGTTTTCGACTTCGGGGTTGTCCCACAGTTCGCGCGCGAATTCGGTTTTTACCAGCCCCGGACAGATCGCATTGAACCGCAAACCTTTAGGGCCGAACTCAGCGGCAAGATTGCGCACCAACCCGATCAACGCAAGTTTGGACATGCCGTAGGTGCCCAGCATGACCGAAGGTTTGAACGCCCCGATGGACGAGGTGAACGCCATCGACCCGGACCCTTTTTCGATCATGTCGGGGGCCACCATCTGCGCCAGCCAAAGGTTGGACAGTACATTAGCGTTCATGGTTTTCTGATACGCATCGTCAGGGATTTCCGACGTTGGCCCGTAATACGGGTTCACACCAGCATTACCGATCACGATGTCGATCTTACCCGCACGTTTGTGGGTTTCGTCCACCAAGGCTTGCAACTGTTCCTTATAGCCGACGTTGCAGGCGATCCCGTAAGCCTTGCCCTTGCCGATGGCGTTTATCTCGGCGGCGGCAATATCCAGTTGTTCCTGTTTGCGTGCGGAAATAACCACTGTCGCCCCATGTTCGGCAAGGGCCTTGGCCATCGCCAACCCCATGCCTTTGGAGGCGCCGGTTAACAGCGCCACCTTTCCAGTTAGGTCAAACAAGCTCATACGCCCCCCCGTGTGCGGCCCGCCGCAATTTGGTCGCGCGCACGCGATGTGCGCAGGTTGGATTCCTGATAATCCTTAACTTCGGCGCGGGCGATAACGTGGTGGTGCACTTCATCAGGTCCATCGGCAAAGCGCAAAGTACGCTGCGAAGTGTACATGCCAGACAGGGGTGACCACTGCGAGATACCCGTTGCACCATGCACCTGCATCGCTTGGTCGATGATGTTGCAAACCTTTTCCGGGACCATCGCCTTGATCATGCTGACCCAGATACGGGCCTCTTTGTTGCCCAGAACATCCATCGCCTTGGCGGCTTTCAAAACCATCAGGCGCATCGCTTCAATCTCGATCTTGGCGCGGGAAATGGTTTCCATGTTCTTACCAAGGTCAATGATCTTCTTGCCGAATGCTTCGCGGCTAAGACCGCGTTCAATCATCAGGTCCAGCGCCTTTTCAGCGGCACCGATCGAACGCATGCAGTGGTGGATGCGGCCTGGCCCCAAGCGCACCTGAGAAATTTCAAAGCCCTTACCTTCGCCCCACAGCATGTTGCTTTCAGGGACGCGCACATTGGTAAATTTGATATGCATGTGGCCGTGTGGTGCATCGTCATGGCCGAAGACATGCATCGGGCCAACGATTTCAACACCCGGGGTGTCGACGGGCACAAGGATCTGCGACTGCTGGCGGAAAGGTTCGGCATTTGGCGATGTTTTCACCATGGTAATCATGATTTTACAGCGCGGATCACCAGCACCCGAAATATAATACTTCTCGCCGTTGATGACCCATTCACCGTTCTCCAACACGGCAGAGGTCGAGATATTTTTGGCATCGGATGACGCCATATCGGGCTCGGTCATTGCAAAGGCAGACCGGATTTCACCTGCCAACAGCGGCTTGAGCCATGTGTCTTTTTGTTCCTGCGTACCGATACGTTCCAACACTTCCATATTGCCGGTGTCGGGTGCGGAACAGTTCAGCGTTTCAGAGGCCAGCGGGCTTTTACCAAGCTCGGCCGCAATATAGGCATAATCAAGGTTTGAAAGCCCTTCGCCTGTTTCAGCATTCGGTAAAAAGAAGTTCCACAGCCCGCTTTCACGCGCCTTTTTCTTTGCGGTTTCAAGCAGTTCTAGCTGGCCTGGGGCGTGCGACCACCGGTCGGCGCGTCCTTCGCCCATGCGGAAGTATTCATCGGTAATCGGGTCAACGTTCTCGCGGATATGTTTGATCACGGCGGCCAAAAGCGGCTTGGCCTTTTCCGACATCTCCAGGTTATTCATTCCCGCCATTGCTTCGTTATGTGACATAAAGTGCCTCCCGGCTGTTAATTTCGTTTATTATTTATTGACCCAGTTGGGTTTGCGTTTTTCGACAAAGGCGTTCACGCCTTCCTTGAAATCTTCCGTCTTGCTGAGGTCCGCGATCACTTCGCGTGAATATTCGATGCTGTCCTGCATACCGTCGCGGGCGTACATATCATTCAGCACGCGTTTGGTTGCCTTGACTGCTGACGGCGACACGCTGCACAATTCTTCGGCTTTTTCCATGGCTTTCGCCATTAGTTGATCCGCCGGATACACCGCGTTGACGCAGCCTAGCGACAGGGCTTCGTCGGCCATGATTGTGCGGCCCGTGAACATCAGCTCTTGCGCGGCGAGCCGCCCGATATAGCGCGACAACCGTTGCACGCCCGAAGCAGCGGCAAAAAAACCGACCTTGACCTCGGGAAGCGCGAACTTTGCCGTTTCCGACGCAAGGATAACGTCGCAAGACAGCGCCGTTTCAAACCCCCCGCCCATGGCAAAGCCGTTCACCGCCGCGACGATCGGCTTTTCCAGATCAAAGCGCGAGGACAACCCGGCAAAACCGCTTGGTGGCATCTTGGCCTTTGATCCGCCGGCCGCAGTGGCCTTGAGGTCGTTGCCAGCGCAGAACGCTTTTTCACCTGCGCCGGTCAGTACGGCAACCCACAGATCCTGATCGGCTGCGAACTCATCCCAGACGGCGGCCATTTCGTTGTGCATGTCCACATGAACGGCGTTGTACACCTCGGGCCGGTTCATGGTGACAATCAGAATGTGACCCTGCTTTTCGGTTTTGATGAATTCATAGCTCATACTTTCAACCCTCCGGTATCAATTTCGGTAAACTTGCCGCCGTTCTTCGCCAGATCACGCAACAGCTGCGCGGGGGCAAATTCGGGGTCTTCGGCACCCAGTTTCTCCATCACATCCAACACCGCCTGTGCGCCAACCATATCGCCATAGAACATCGGGCCACCCTTGTCGGCGGGCCAGCCATAGCCGTTCAGCCAGACCACGTCGATGTCGGACGGACGCTGCGCCTTGTTTTCCTCAAGGATTTTCACGGCCTCGTTGATCATCGGGTAGATACAGATTTCGATGATTTCATCTTGCGACATCTGGCTCGCTTCAGCGCCGGTGATATCCTTGATCACCTTCGCAACCACATCTGACGGGACGGGGCGGCGGGATGCGTCATAGTCATAGAAACCCGCTTGGGTCTTCTGGCCGCGACGGTCCATTTCACACAGCGCATCGCGGATCGGGTTTTCGGTCTTGGCCCCCTTGGACCAACCGATATCCAACCCGGCAAGGTCAGACATTTGGAACGGCCCCATCTTGAAGCCGAACGCATTCAATGCGGCATCCACATCCCAGGGCATCAGGCCCTTTTGCAGCAGCTTGTTGGCCTGCTTTTGGCGGGCAAACAGAATACGGTTGCCGACGAAACCGGGGCAGACGCCGACCAGCGCCGCGATCTTGTTGATCTTCGCCGCCAGATCCATCGAGGTCGCGACGACATCATCGGCGGTATGTTTGGCACGTACAATCTCGAGCAGCTTCATCACGTTGGCAGGAGAGAAAAAGTGCAGCCCGATCACGTCTTCGGGGCGCTTGGTCATCGCCGCGATCTCGTCGATGTTCAAAGCGGATGTATTCGTCGCCAGTATCGCGCCCGGCTTCATCACGCGGTCAAGTTCCGTGAAAATCTTGCGCTTCAGCTCCATATCTTCGAACACCGCTTCGATCACCAGATCGCAGTCGGCCAATGCAGCCAGTTCAAGCTTGCCATCAAAGCGGTTCATCCGTGCTTCGACTTCGTCTTGGGGGAAACGCCCTTTATCTGAGCTGCGCTGATAGTTGCCGCGCACCACCTTTAGGCCACGGTCCAACGCTTCTTGCGTGGTCTCTACAATGGTAACGGGGATGCCTGCCGTGGCAAAGTTCATCGCGATGCCGCCGCCCATTGTCCCGGCGCCGATGATACCAACGGATTTGATGTCACGTAGGGGGGTGTTATCGGGCAAGTCTGGTACCTGCCACGCAGCTTTGCCGGCAGCGCCGATATAAGCGCCAATCTGTTCGTCCGATGGGGTGTTCATAGTATTCCTTTCTTCAAAACCCAAAAAGGGCCTTACTTTTCCAGACACACGGTGCGGATTGCACGGCGGTCGATTTTATCAGTTGCTCCTCGGGTCAGGGGCGTGTCCTGACACCACAGCTTTACGGGTATCTTGAACTTCGCGAGCCGTTCCTCAAGATGTTTAGCCATGTCGGTCTGCGTGATTTCCTTACCGTCACGGGTCTGAACGGCGGCACCTACGACCTCTCCTAAACGGCTATCGGGAAGGGAAAAGGCGCAGGCCTCAATCACATCGGGGTGCGTGTGCAACGCGCCTTCTACATCGAGACAGGCAATATTTTCGCCGCCCCGGATAATGATGTTTTTCTTGCGGTCGAGTATGGTGATGAAGCCATCCGCATCAATGATCCCAAGATCGCCGGTACGCAGCCAGCCGTCTTGCATGGTTTCCGCCGTTGCGTCTGGTTTGTTCAGGTAACACCGCATGTTAGCTGGGCTTTTGACGGTAATTTCGCCTAGCTCACCTTGCGGCACATCATTACCGGCATCGTCCAGAAACCGCACATCTTGCAGAGGCGGGTGCAGTTTGCCTGCGGCGTTCGGGCGCTTGTTGTATTCGGCACCGACCACACCGATGCCAAGCGCGTTGGTTTCGGTCATGCCCCAACCGGTTGCGATTTCGGCGGCAGGAAACTGGTCTTGCAGCTGCGCCACTTGCGCGGCGGGCCGTTTGGCCCCCCCTGCGCCAAGCCAGCTTAGCGTGGGAAGCTTTTCGCCCATGCGTTTGGCGGCTTCCAACAGGTCGGCAGATTGGGTCGGAACCCCCAAGAAGCGCGTCACACCTTCGCGTTTGATGACCCGGACCGCTTCTTCTGCATCCCATTTATGCAACAACGATATCTTGGCCCCTGCGGGCAGACTAAGCAGAAACAGTGGATGTGTGGCAGTGACGTGGAAAAGCGGCGTGACAATCAACCCAGACGGTCTGGGTGCCGGAGGTGCCCCCGGTTCAGGCGGGTTAACCAGTGGAGCGGAAACCGCTTGGATCAGCCAAGTGAACACGGCGGATAAAGCACCGCGGTGCGTTTGCACCACGCCCTTGGGCTTGCCCGTTGTTCCCGACGAATACATAACAGCGAAATCATCATCGGTCTCTAGCGTCACGCCTTGGGTCGGGGTCGTGGGTTTGGTGTTTGTCAATGCTGTAAGCGTTTGATCCGATTGCGCTTCGCCATCACGTACACCGATAACATTAAGCCCCAGCGGGTCAACAAGCGGGGATATTCGTTCTAGCCTTGGCGCATCGGCAAACACCGTTTTGGCCCCGCTGTCATTTAGCGCATATTCCAGTTCGTCGGTGGTCCACCACGCGTTCACGAACACCACGACAGCACCGACAGAAGCGATCGCCAGCGTCAGCATCAACAATTCTGGATAGTTGCGCATAGCAATGGCCACGCGGTCACCCGGCTTGATACCCAAATCATCGCGAAGTGCATGCGCAATCTGGTGAACGGCATCGCAAAAGCCGTCATATGTCCAGCGCTCATCCTGATAGACCAGAAATTCAGCACGGCCTTGATCGTGAATTTCACGGCTGGCCAACATCAGTTGTCCGATGGTGGCGGGAATATTCTTGAAAGTGCGATACGTAACCCCGCGAATGTCCGCTTGGGACACTTCAAACGTCGGGTTGGTTTGCGTCGTATGCCGAATGGCCTCTTCCATGGTCATAGCTGGCATCAGCAGTCACCCGTCTGCGGCGTAGCCTGATAAGTTTTAGCCATTTGTTTCCTCCCCTATAGAGCCGGGGTTCGGACATTCCTCCACGATTGTCCGCGACTCTGATTTGCGTAGCCTAAGCGTTAAAATTCAAACTGCCAATACCGCTTGATGGAACGATGTTCCGCAAGCTGACATTTGACAGGTTTCAGGCGTGCCAAATTGCTCCGCAATACGCGGCCCTCGCGTCTTGGCGAAAATTGAACATGAATATAATGGTAATGAAAGCCCTTCTTTCCGTGAAGTGGGGGAAAGAAGCCGATCGCTTTGATCAAGCCACAGAAACCACCCGCCGCTGGAGGCTGGGGCGCGGGCCGTCAGGTGCCCAACGTGCCCACCACCAGTTCGGGAAGACGGGTGGCGGGCGGCGTATTCCGGCTGCGCAGGCTACGCACCACACCGTCAATCACCGTCATGCCGACGCCCGGCAGATTGCCCAACTGCACCGATTCCAGCATGTTTTTGCCGGGGGCGTGCTGTGCCTGATCCATCAAGACGAAATCGGCGCATTTACCTATCTCGATCAACCCGGTGTCAAGCTTGCGCTGCCGTGCGGTATTGCCGTTGCCAAAGCAAAAAGCGATCTCAGCCGGGACGTCGCCCAGTGACGACAACATTGCCACCATACGCATGATCCCCAACGGCTGCACGCCCGACCCCGCCGGCCCGTCAGTGCCCAAAATCAATTGATCAAGCTTGCCCAATTCGCGCGCCGTGTTCAGCGTCAGCAAGGCGGCACGTTCATTGCCGTTATGCACAATTTCAAGCGCGGCCTTGCACCCTTCGCACAGGCAGATGATCTGATCGTCGGGCAGGGCGGTATGGCCACCATTGATATGGCCGACGACATCGGTACCAGTTTCCAGAACCATGTCGGCATCAATCAAACCTGATCCGGGAATCGAAGGGCCGCCGGTGTGGATCGTGCTTTGCATTCCGTATTTGCGCGCCCAACCGACCATTTGCGCCGCCGTCTTGCCATCCTTGACGGTACCAAGCCCGACTTCACCCAACAGCGTCACGCCCGCCTTGGCCATTTCCGCGAAGTCTTCTTCTACCATCCCGTGTTCAATCACCGGGGCACCTGCATGCACCTTGACGCCCGAGGGTCGAAAGTTTTCGTACCAACGCTGCGACGCGATCGCCATCGCCTTAAGGCCGACGATATCTTTTGGCCGACCCGGCATGTGCACTTCGCCAGCCGATATCAAGGTGGTTACACCGCCATGCAAGGTCGAATCGATCCACCCCAACTGTTGTTGTCGCGGCGTATAGTCCCCCACCACCGGGTGCACATGGCTGTCGATCAACCCGGGCGCAAGGGTCGCGCCATGGGCATCAACTTCGGTGGTGGCCGCTTCGCAATCCATGTCTTTCTCATAGCCCCATGCGCTGATCTTACCGTCGTGCGCGATCAAGCAGTCGCCATCAAAAATCGGCACCTCCATTTTCCCCGACAGGATCATGCCGATGTTTCGGATCACTAGTTTAGCTGAGGTGTCTGACATCGGTCCGCCTTTCAAGCAGCATGGTTTCATTTGAACGCTAACATAAAAACGGGTTGGATCAAGACGAAATACTTGACTAAATGTCGTTAGTGTACAAATGATATTGCATGATGGATAATTACGTGAGGTCGACCATGGATACCGCACCGATGTTGCAGGATGCCAAAATTGGGTTTCCCATTCCCGCCGGAGTATATGCCGAGACTGTCACTGAGGTGCAGCACTACAGCGACAGCCTGTTCAGGTTTCGTATCACGCGCGATCCGGCGTTTCGCTTTCGGTCCGGTGAATTTGTAATGATCGGGCTGCCCAATGCTGAAAAGCCGGTGTTTCGGGCGTATTCGATCGCGTCGCCGTCTTGGGATGAAGAGATCGAATTCTATTCCATTAAGGTGCCTGACGGACCTTTGACCCGATATCTGCAACGGCTCAGGGTCGGCGACACGGTGCTTATGCGACGCAAGCCGACCGGGACACTGATCAATGACGCGCTGTTACCCGGCAAGCGGCTGTGGATGTTTGCCACCGGCACCGGCATCGCCCCGTTCGCGTCGATCATCAGAGACCCGGAAACCTACGAGAAATTCGATGAAATGATCCTGTGCCACACCTGCCGAACCGCTCAAGAGCTGGCGTTTGGGCGTGACCTGCTGAGCGATCTCAAAGATGACCCGTTGGTGGGCGAACTAAGCCCGAGATTGACGCTTTATGACACTCTCACCCGCGAGGATTGGCCGCGTGTGGGGCGACAGACCGATCTGATGGCGTCTGGTCATTTGTTCAGCGACCTCGGCGTGTCGCCGATTGACCCCAAAACCGATCGTGCCATGATTTGCGGGTCGATTGCCATGTTGAATGATACCAAGGCCTCACTTGAGAGCTTTGGTCTGGAAGAAGGCGCGAATAATCGCCCTGCCACTTTTGTGGTCGAAAAAGCCTTCGTTGGCTGACCCGTATCGAATTGATTTGACAGAACGGCTTTTGTCTAATTTCTATTAGTACACCAACAAGTTCAAACCCGGATGGAAAGCACCCCCCCATGAGCTATATCACCGCAACGACACTTGAGGATGCACTGAATAGGCTGGCGGCCGGACCCGCATCGGTTATCGCCGGGGGTACGGATTGGTTTCCGGCGCAAGGCGACAAGCAATTTCGCGGTACCTTGCTAGATATCTCTCGTCTGTCAGAGCTGCGCGGCATAACCCGCACGAACGACGGGTGGACAATCGGCGCGGCGACGACCTGGACGGATATCGTGAATGCTGATCTTCCGGCGGCGTTCAATGGGCTGAAACAGGCCGCCCGAGAGGTCGGGTCTATCCAGATCCAGAATGTCGGCACGATAGCAGGCAACCTGTGCAATGCATCGCCTGCGGCCGATGGAGTGCCGCCGTTGCTGTCCCTTGGTGCCGAGGTCGAGCTTGCCACAGCCCGGATGACGCGGCGGCTGCCTCTAGGTGATTTCTTGCTCGGGGTGCGCAGAACCGACCGCGCAGATGATGAATTAGTGACGGCAATACATATACCGGCATGTTCCCCGAACAGTTGCGGCAGCTTTCTCAAGCTTGGGACGCGCAAGTATCTGGTCATCTCAATCTGCATGGTCGCCGTCCTGGCCACGGTTGAAGAAGGAAAGTTATCTGACATCGCAATCGCGATTGGCGCGGCGTCGCCCGTGACCCTGCGGTTGACAGCCCTTGAAAACCACTTGCGCACCTTGCCCGTAATCGACGTCTCGCGCCACGTCACAGCAGCCATGGTCACCGGACTGTCACCGATTGCCGATATCCGTGCCAGTGCCGAATACCGCCATGCGGCCAGCGCCGAGGTCATCCGCCGGGCCATATCTCTTGCTCTCGAAGGGAAAGCCTGATGGATCGACACACTGCTACGACCGCCACTTCGTTTACGCTGAACGGAAAGATATCTCGGGTCGAAGCCGCCACAGGCGAGCGTTTGTCTTATTCCTTGCGCGAACGGTCGGGACGCAGGGATGTAAAGATCGGCTGTAACGCGGGCGACTGCGGGGCGTGTACCGTCTTGGTCGACGGCGCACCGGTCTGCGCGTGCCTGATGCCAACCCAACAGGCCGCGGGCCGGTCGGTTGAAACCCTGGCCGGTCTGGTCAAGGCAGACCGGGACGCGCGTGCCTTGATGGAAAGCTTTCAGCATCACCAAGCGGCACAATGTGGAATTTGCACGCCGGGGATGATGGTGTCGGCTGTGGCGTTGCTGCGTAAAACACCGCAACCTGATCAAGCGCAGGTTCAAGACGCGCTTGGGGGTGTATTGTGTCGTTGCACAGGCTACCGCAAAATCATTGATGCCGTGATCGGTGCGCATGCCGCGGATGATCTGATTGAGGCACCGCAAGATCTGGGGCAGAACGTGCGTCGGCTTGATGGCCGCGCCAAGGTCGATGGAACGGAAAGGTTTGGTGACGATGTTGCCCCTGCCGGGGCGTTGGTGGCACGGGTGATAAGGTCACCGCATGCCTCGGCGTCCTTTACGTTGGGCGATGTTCAACAGTGGCAGGCGACCCAGCCGGCCGTCTCCGCCGTGTTAACCGCCAAAGACGTGCCGGGGCGCAATGCCTTTGGCGTGATCCCCGGTTTCATCGACCAGCCGGTTTTCGCGGTCAGCCATGTACGGTTCCGGGGCGAGGCAATAGCCTGCGTCGTGGGAAGTGCCGAAGCGATAAATGCCATCGACCTGTCGTCCTTTCCGGTCGATTGGACTGTGAAACAGGCATTATCCGACATCGACGAAGCCCTAGAACCAGACGCGCCGCAACTGTTTGACGACCGACCTGGCAATATAATGTGCGGGGGTTTCGTACAGTGTGGTGATGCGGACGCGGCGCTGGCAAACGCGGATTTCACCGTTGAAGCGGTACATAAAACCAGCTTCGTCGAACATGGCTATATCGAACCGGAAGCAGGCTTTGCCGAAGTCGTGCAGGGCCGTCTGCATGTTCACGCCTGCACCCAAGCCCCAGCGATGGATCGCGAGGCGCTGGCATATATTCTGGATCTTCCGCTTGCTGATATCCGTATTGTTCCCACCGCCGTAGGGGGCGGGTTCGGATCAAAAATAGACCTTTCCTTGCAGCCGTTCATTGCCTTGGCCGCGCTGAAAACCGGCAAACCGGTGCGCATGACCTATAGCCGCAATGAGACCATGCAATCGACGACCAAACGCCACCCGGCACAGATCAGGATCAAGGTCGGCGCAAATGCCGACGGGACCTTGTCGGGGCTGCGTTTTGACGGAGATTTCAACACAGGCTCTTATGCTAGCTGGGGCCCGACGGTGGCGAACCGCGTGCCGGTCCACGCCTCTGGCCCGTATTACATCCCTGATTACCGCGCCCAAAGCCGCGCCGTGCACACGCATTGCCCGCCTTCCGGCGCATTTCGCGGGTTCGGTGTGCCGCAATCGGCAATCGCGCAGGAAACCGTCTTTGATCTGCTGGCGGAAAAGCTGGGCATGGATGCGTTGGACTTTCGTCTGAAAAACGCCCTTAGCGACTGGGTGCGCACCGTGTGCGGACAGGTATTTCCCCAAGGGGTCGGGATCAGGCAGTGCCTTGAGGCACTGCGTCCCGCGTGGGAGGCCGCCAAGATTGAATGCGCGGCATTCAACGACCGCAATAGCGCGGTCAAACGCGGGGTAGGGCTAGCAAGCGCATGGTATGGCTGCGGAAACACATCGCTGCCAAACCCTTCGACCATCAAGGCGGGTCTGCGCGGCGACGGCACAATTGTGCTGCATCAAGGTGCGATGGACATCGGCCAAGGGTCCAACACGGTGATCCCGCAGATCTTTGCAAAGGCGCTTGGGGTATCGGTATCTGACATCACGATAGTGGGGGCCGATACCGATATCACCCCGGATGCGGGCAAAACCTCGGCTTCGCGGCAAACATTTGTGTCGGGCAACGCCGCGCTAAAGGCAGGCGAAGCGCTTCGCGCCGATATCCTTCGACAGGTCAACGCAGGCCCGACCGCACAAATCATCGCAAAAGCCCGCCGGATTAACGTCATTGATGGCCCCCACAGCCAGACGCTGGATTTGGCCCGTCTATCACCGAACGACCAAGGCTATGTTCTGATGGCACAGCAAACCTATGACCCGCCGGTCAAGCCGTTGGACGATAACGGGCAAGGCGAACCCTATGCGCAGTTTGGGTATGCGGCGCAGCTTGTCGTTGTCGAAGTAGATATTGCCTTGGGCTTGTGTAAGCCGCTGCGTTTCGTGGCGGCGCATGATGTCGGACGCGCGATCAACCCGCTTTTGGTCGAAGGTCAAGTGCAGGGGGGCATTGCCCAAGGGCTGGGGATGGCGCTGATGGAAGAATACATTCCCGGACGCACTGAAAACTTGCACGATTATCTGATCCCCACTATCGGTGATATCCCACCCATCGAGACCCTGATACTTGAGATAGCGGATGCGCACGGCCCCTATGGGGCCAAGGGTCTGGGTGAACACGTGTTGATCCCCACGGCACCCGCGATATTCAATGCGATCTATCACGCCACCGGTGCACGGATCACCCATACCCCTGCCACCCCCACGCGTCTGCGTGCAGCCCTAAAGGAGGCGGGACATGCCTGACGACCTGCGCGACCCCAAGCCCGAGAAAATACGCTGCGACGCATGTCCTGTCATGTGTTTCATTGCCGATGGTAAATCAGGGGCATGTGATCGCTATGCCAATCATGCAGGCGAATTGGTGCGGCTTGATCCGCTGACGGTCATTCAATCCGGTGCCAAGGCCGTCGCGTTTCTGGATCAGGGTAACAACGCCCAAGATTGGGATGGCGATGTCATCCAAGGCGGGCGCGACTTCGTTACGGCTGTCGGCGCGGGCACGACATACCCAGACTATAAACCTGCCCCCTTTATTGTCAGCCAAGAGGTCGACGGCATCGACATGGTCACTGTCGTAACCGAAGGCATATTTTCATACTGCGGGGTCAAGGTGAAGATCGACACCGACCGCCACATCGGCGAAGAACGCGCCGTTGTGCGGGCCGAGGGCGAGGCGATCGGCCATGTGATGACGTCGGAATATGGCTCAAAGATGCTTTCGTTGGGCGGTGTCGAACACCTGACCGGTGGGTCCAAGAAAGAAGGCCGTGCTACCTGTGACGCGCTGTTGCGGCTGTGCAACCGCGAACCGGTTGAGGTGACAATTGACGGCGGCGTGACCATGGTGATCGAAGCGGGCAAGGCACCGATCATCAACGGCACTCCTGAAAAGCTGATGCGTGTCGGATGTGGCTCTGCCACCATCGGGATGTTTGCAAAACAATGGTTTGGCCATGTCGACGAGGTCGTCGTCGTAGACGACCACATTACCGGAGTCCTGAGCGAGCATGAGGCTGGAAAAGGGCTGGAGATGACCCCATCTGGCATTCGCATCAACGGGCGCCGGTCGACCCCCGGGCGCTATTTTCAGGTCGCTGATCCCGGGACTGGTTGGGGCGGTACCGATGTCGAAGATCCGCTGACCATTCTGCGCGATGCCGACGCGAAACGCGCGTGGCCGGGTCTGCGGTTGCTGATGATCTCGACCACCGGCGAACAATGGGCATATTTCACGCTGGACGACGATCTGGTGCCTCAACCAGCCGAAATAACGCCCGAGCTGCTGGCCGTGGCGGAACGTATCGCTGAAAACTGTGAACCATCGCTGTGTTCGGTGTTGTTCATGGGCGGTGCCGGCGGCAGCCTGCGGGCCGGGGTCACCGAAAATCCGGTACGGCTGACGCGGTCGGTCAAGGAATCGCTAACCCATGTGTCGTGCGGCGGGGCCGAAGCCTATGTGTGGCCCGGCGGCGGCATCACGGTGATGGTCGATGTGATGGACATGCCGACGAATTCTTTTGGGTACGTCCCGACGCCCGCTTTGGTAGCACCCATAGAATTTACCTTGCGCCGCGAAGATTACGGTGCGCTTGGCGGTCATGTTCAACATATCCAGCCCCTGGCCGAAGTTGTCACCTCGGACGTGCGCCGCGTGACCCAAACCGCACTTCAGAGCAACCCCAATGACCGGGGAAACTATGGGTGGGGGAAATCAAAGGAATGATGCCGCAGGCTTCTCTTTTGAGCAGTGACAGGCTACATCTGTCACATGGGCCGATTGATCTGATCATCGGGGCTTACGGTGCGCGAAACGCGGCCTTTCGCGCCGCTTTCGCAAGGTTCGAGACTGTTTTGGATGAACTGACGGCAGAGTTACCCTTGCTGCGCCAACCTGTCGGAAACAGGCCAAAAGGCAAGATAGCCCGGCGCATGTATCGTGCGGCACTACCCTATGCCGACGGGGTTACCACACCGATGATCGCAGTTGCGGGGGCAGTTGCACAAGAAATCCTAGCGGCGATGACCAAAACCGCAGAATTGACGCGGGCCTATGTGAATAATGGCGGCGACATCGCGCTGCATCTGACCGGGGCCGCGACATTTCGCGTGGCGATCGCATCGCCTGATAACCAAAACCTCGGGACTGTCGACATTAGCAGCACAGACGCCATTCGCGGTATTGCCACCAGCGGGCAACGCGGCCGCAGCCTTAGCCTGGGTATCGCGGATGCGGTAACAGTTCTGGCGCGCTCTGCGTCGATGGCCGACGCCGCTGCGACGCAGCTTGGCAACGCCGTGGATCTGCACGATCATCCACATATAACACGGGCACCAGCCAATACCGTGCGCGACGATACTGATCTGGGATCGACCCCGGTTGTTACGCATGTGGGGAAACTTTCCAAGTCTGACATCGCGCAGGCGCTGTGGGCGGGTGAAACGGCTGCAACCGCGTTGCGGCAGGCGCATTTGGTCGACGGCGCTGCATTATTCCTGCAAGGTCAGAACACGATTGTGGGCTTACCTGCCACCCTGAAACTACAACAGAAAGAGCCCCAGGATGCCTGATGTCATTATCCGCAAAATCGTCACCAGTATAGAAGAGATATTTCATGAAGGCGGCCCCCGCGCCAATACCCCGTTGAAACGGGGCGCGGTGATGGCGGTGATCCAAAACCCCTATGCGGGGTCGTATGTCGAAGACATTCAGCCCTTTATGGACGACCTCAAACCGCTTGGCGTGCAGATGGCACAAAAGCTGCTGGCCGCTCTGGGGGTCGAAGCCACACAGGTCGAGGGATACGGAAAGGGCGCAATCATTGGCACCGCCGGAGAGCTGGAACATGGTGCGTTGTGGCACGCGCCGGGCGGCTATGCGATGCGCGATGTATTGGGCGGGGCCAAGGCGATTGTTCCCTCGACGAAAAAGGTCGGTGCGGCTGGTGCCCGGTTGGATGTGCCCGTCACCCATGTGGATGCCTCCTATGTGCGCAGCCACTTCGATTCTATCGAAGTCGGCCTGAACGACAGCCCGCGCGCCGACGAGATGGCAGTGATACTGGTGATGACCACCGGCGCCCGGGTGCATAACCGGGCAGGGGGCCTGGCCGCAAAGGACATCACCGGAGAGGATGGTTTAAGATGAGCGCTGACATTCGAAAGATTGCCGTTTGGGTCGAAGAAACCCACCGCGAAATTGGCCAGACAATTTCACCACCCACCCGTAAGGCCGTTGCTGTTGCTGTGATCCAAAACCCCTTAGCAGGGTCTTATTCACAGGATTTATCTCCGCTTATGGACATCGGCGCAGAGCTGGGTGGACTGCTGGGTGATAAATGCGTCGCGGCGCTTGGTATCACCCCGGCACAAGCCGAAAGTTACGGCAAGGCTGCGATGGTCGGAGAAGGCGGAGAGCTGGAACACGCCGCCGCGATCTTGCACCCGAAGCTCGGAGCGCCGTTGCGCAAAGCCGTCGAGAAAGGTGCGGCTCTGGTGCCATCGTCAAAAAAGATGGGCGGGCCGGGGCAAGTACTGGATGTGCCTTTGGGGCACAAGGACGCCGCCTACGTGCGCAGTCACTTTGACGGGATCGAGGTCCGGTTAAACGATGCGCCACGCACGGGGGAAATTCTGGTGGCCGTCGCCGTGACTGACAGCGGGCGCCCGCTGCCAAGGGTCGGCGGGCTGACACATGAGGACGCCGAAGGCAAAGACGGGCTGCGTTAGAGCCTAAAGTTTTTCGAGCAAGGTCAGCAGGCGGTCGACCTCGCGCGGGGTCAGGTTGCTGACGGTCTCGGCAGAGATCTGCTGGGCCGTCATGACGGCCTTGGAAGTCAGGTTAACCCCTGCGTCGGTCAGCGAGATTTCCAATCGCCGCATGTCGGTTTTGGACGGGACGCTTTGCACCAGTCCCTTTTTGCGCAAGCGATCCACAACACCCTTGGTCGTCGCCGCATCCATCCCGACCAGTCTGCCCAAGTGGTTCTGGCTGATGCAAACTTCATCGCGCAGCTTTGCCAGCACGGCAAATTGGGTTGGCGTGATATCAGGCATCTGGCGGTTAAAAATTTCCAAGTGCTTCTGATTGGCCAAACGCAGCTTGAAACCGATCTGCTCTTCGAGCGTATAGCGAGCCGCAGGGACTGTGATTTTTAACGGTTCAGCCAAGTATCCATCCAGTGCATTCAAGCAGGTGATTAGTTTTTATGCAGTATCTTCCCACGGTTTCAATCTCAGGTCTACATAAGAACAGACGTAAAATATTGTTTGACAGCTAACAAGTTTTTAGGCCTTCATAAGGAAGTCGGAAGCTGGGAGAGATGCAATGCCCTTTGTCAGAAACGCTTGGTATGTCGCGGGTTGGACGCGGGACTTTGGCGAAGATATGGTTGCTATGACAATGCTTGCGCAAAACCTAGTACTCTATCGTGCCAGTGATGGCCATATTTACGCTCTCGAAGATCGCTGCCCGCACCGGCTTCTTCCCTTGTCCAAGGGAAAGAGGGTCGGTGACACGATCCAGTGCGGTTATCACGGAATGACCTTTGGCACCGACGGGGCCTGCGTGCGCGTGCCGGGCCAGTCTAATTTGCCGAAATCAGCGTATGTTGAAAGTTTTCCTGTGCTGGAACGGCACGGCATCGTGTTTGTCTGGATGGGTGACCCCGACAAGGCAGACCCCGCGCTGGCATTCGATATGCCGGAACTGGGCCAAGATGGCTGGCACCTGCATCATGGCGACAAGCTGCACATCCGCGCGAATTACCTGAACGTGGCCGAAAACTTGGTTGATCCCGCTCATGTTAGTTTCGTTCACCCCACCACGCTTGGCAACGCTGCATCCGAAAATGTACCGGTTCACGTGAAAACCTCGGGCGAGGTGATCGTGGCTTGGCGCTGGATCAGAAATGCGGAACCCATCGGGTTTTTCAAGAAGTTCGGCGGCTTTGACGGCAACGTCGACCGCTGGCATTATTACTATCTGCATATGCCTTCGACGGCCGTGATAGATTTCGGATCAGCCGACGCCAAACTTGCGCTTCCCGAAGATCAACGCGACAAAGGGGTGCGTATCTTTGCGCTGCATTTCGTCACGCCTGTGACAGAGGATTACACGATCGACCACTGGATGCACCTGCGGAATACTGCACTGGGTGATGACGCAGCATCAGACCAGATGGATGCCATGTTTCGCGTGGCATTCGCCGAGGACAAAGCTATCTTGGAAGCCGTCCACCAAGAGGAACAGCGCCCGCAAAAGCGCAAACCCATCAGAATCGCGATCGACAAAGCCCCGAATGTTTACCGCAAACGCATCCGCGATACGATCGAGGCCGAAGCCACCGATGATCTGGGTGACCCCATTTCGCCGGTTTTCGTCCAGCATGATTAGCCCATAACAAGAGCCGCGAAAGACGGCTGATCCCAACACGAGAGGACCACCAAATGACCAGAACGACCTTTTTCAGAGCACTAACCGGGGCTGTCGCACTTGGCCTGACCGGATTAAGTGCAGCAGCCCAAACGGGCGACCCTATCAAGGTGGGAGAGATCAACCACTACAAGCGCCTTGCGGCCTTTGCAGAGCCTTACAAGAAGGGCATTGAGCTTGCCCTGGAAGAGATCAACGCCGACGGAGGCGTGATGGGCCGACCGTTGGAATTCATCTTTCGGGACGACCAGGGCGACCCCGGCGAAGCCATCAAGATCGCCGAAGAGCTGATGACCAGCGAAGGCACGGTGATGATCACCGGGTCCATTCTGTCCAACGTAGGCTTGGCGATTTCGTCCGTGGCAGCCGAAAAGGGTTGGGTATATCTTGCCGCCGAACCGCTGGCCGACGCCCTGACCTGGAGCCAGGGCAACCCGTGGACCTTTCGCTTGCGCACCTCGACCTACATGCAGGCCGCTATGCTTGCTGAACAAGCGGCCAAGACGGATGCGGTGAAATACGCAACGATCGCGCCGAACTATGCTTACGGCAAAGATGCGGTCGCCGCTTTCAAGGAAGTGTTGACCAAGCTGAAGCCAGAGGTCGAGTTTGTCGGCGAACAGTGGCCCGGATTGTTCAAGATCGACGCGGGTGCCGAGGTGCAGGCGCTGGAACGCTCCAAACCCGATGCGATCTATAACGTGACTTTTGGCCCTGATCTGGCGAAATTCGTCCGCGAAGGCACCACGCGCGGATTATTTGAAGGTCGTACGGTTTATGGTCTGCTATCGGGAGAGCCCGAGTACCTGGAACCGCTGGCCGACGAAGCCCCCGAAGGTTGGGTTGTGACCGGATATCCTTGGTATGATTTCACCGAAAAAGACGGGGCCAACAAACCCTTTGTCGATGCCTATCAGGCGAAATTCAATGAAAGCCCCAAGCTTGGGTCGCTGGTCGGTTATATGACCGCCGAAACAGTTGCCGCTGCCATTGAGAAAGCCGGATCAACCGAAAGCGATGCGATCCGCATGGCATTTGAAGGTTTGAATGTCTCCACCCCCGTCGGTGAGATCACGTTTCGCGAGATCGACAACCAAGCGACCATGGGTGCCTTTGTCGGTAAAACCATGCTCAAGGATGGCGCAGGCGTGATGACAGACTGGACATATCTGAATGGTGCCGACTACCTGCCGTCGGATGAAGAAGTGTCAAAGCTGCGTCCCGCAGAGTAACCATCGTATCACTGCGGAAGGGACCTTCCTTTTCGCAGTTTTCGACACATTCCCCCCGAACATCACGAGGTGGCCATGGGCCTATTTATCGCGCAGATTCTCACGGGGCTGGCCAATGCCGGTGCGCTTTTCATGGTGGCATCGGGCCTTTCGCTGATCTTCGGAGTGACCCGCGTTGTGAACTTTGCCCACGGGTCGTTCTATATGTTGGGGGCGTATGTCGGATATTCCCTTATGCAGGCGTTACCGGGTGTGGTGGGGTTTTGGGGGGCGATCTTGCTCGCTGGTCTGATTGTGGGTGTGATTGGCGTTATCGTTGAAATTTGTGTGCTGCGCCCGGTGTACCGCGCCCCTGAACTGTTTCAACTGGTCGCCACGTTCGGGGTGATCCTTGTCATTCAGGATCTCACGCTGATGATCTGGGGCCCGCAAGATCTGCTGGGGCCACGCGCCCCGGGGCTTAAGGGTATTATCCGCATCATGGGGGAACCGGTACCACAATATGACATCGCGCTGATCGTGATCACGCCCTTTGTGGCAATTGGGTTATGGTATCTCATCACTAGGACGCGGGTCGGCACCTTGGTCAGGGCCGCGACCCAAGACCGTGAAATGGTCGGGGCTTTGGGGGTGAACCAGTCATGGCTGTTCACCGGCGTCTTCTTTCTGGGATGCGCACTGGCGGGTCTGGGTGGCGCGTTGCAACTGCCCAAGGGCGGTGCAGATCTGCTGATGGATTTCAGCATTCTGGGGGCCGTGTTCGTCGTGGTGGTGATCGGCGGCATGGGGTCGCTGCCCGGTGCCTATCTTGCGGCTGTGATTATCTCGATCCTCAATGTGTTCGGCGTAACCTATGCGCCGCAATCGACGCTGGTATTGATGTTTGTTGTGATGGTGGTGGTTCTAATGATCCGCCCGTTTGGCCTGATGGGAAAAGAAGAGGTCGCAGGCGAACATGGCCAGACCGGAGAACCAGAACGCCCGATCAAACCTGCCGGCCCCCGCATGCGTCTTCTGGTGACCGCCTTGCTGGTGATACTTGCGTTACTGCCGTTCTATACGGGCAACTTCGCGGTCGTGCTGGTCACCGACATCATGATCTTTTGCCTGTTCGCGGCCTCGCTGCATTTTATGCTGGGTCAAGGCGGCTTGGTCAGCTTTGGCCACGCTGCGTTCTTCGGGGGCGGGGCTTATGCCGCCGCTTTGCTCGTCACCTATGCCAATACCCCAATGGAACTTGCGCTTGTCCTCGCCCCGATCTGTGCAGGGCTTGCGGCTATCGTCATCGGCTGGGTTTGCCTGCGCTCGACCGGCGTCTATTTCGCGATGCTGACCCTTGCCTTCGGTCAGCTTCTCTGGAGCCTGGCTTTCCAATGGGGTGATGTGACGGGGGGCGATGACGGGCTGGTCAACATATGGCCGTCAGCTTGGGCGTCTGACAATACCGTGTATTATTACCTCGCCTTCGCTCTGTGTGTCGGCGGGATCTTGTTACTGCGGCAAGCGGCTCACGCCCCCTTTGGCTATGCACTGCGCGCCGCGCGTGACAGCCCCCGTCAAGCCGAAGCAACAGGGATAAATACCAAACGCATCCAGTGGGTTGCCTTTACCTTTGCAGGGGCGATGGCCGGACTGGCAGGCGGGTTATTCGTCTTCTCCAAAGGCAGCATCTTTCCCAACGAACTTGAAACCGCCCGAAGCTTTGATGCCTTGATTGTCGTGTTTCTGGGCGGTGTAAAAACCTTGTCCGGAGGCTGGGTCGGCGGTGCTTTCTTTGAAGGCGCAAAAGATTACCTGACCCGCTTTGAATACTGGCGCCTGACCTTAGGTTTGCTGATCATCTTTGTGGTCATCCTTGGCCCCGAAGGGATCGTAGGATCGCTGCGCAAAGCCGGTGAACGCATTGGTCTGCTGAAAAACCCGGAGGACGCGACATGAGCCCCATCCTGTCTGTGCGAAACCTGTCGCGTAATTTCGGTGCCATCAAAGCGGTTGATAACGTCAGCTTTGACTTGGCCAAAGGTGAGCTGTTGGCGCTGATCGGGCCGAACGGCGCAGGTAAAAGCACGTGTTTCAACATGCTGATGGGGCAGCTTAAACCTTCGTCCGGCGCAGTTCAGTTGATGGGAAAAAACATAGCCGGAATGCCGCCCCGTAAAATCTGGCGAATGGGGGTGGGGCGCACGTTCCAGATCACCGCTACCTATGTGTCGATGACCGTGGTGGAAAATGTCCAGATGGCCCTAATGTCACATCACAGACGGCTTTATTCGCTTACCAACTTTGCCCACAAACTCTATCGTGACAAAGCGCTGGCGCTGCTTGATACGGTCGGGATGGCAGATCAGGCTGATCGCCATTGCGCGGTTCTGGCCTATGGCGACCTCAAGCGGTTGGAGCTGGCAGTCGCCCTGGCGCATGATCCCGTGCTGCTGCTTATGGACGAACCTACCGCCGGAATGGCCCCGCGCGAACGTATTGCGCTAATGCAGCTTACCGCCGATATTCTTGCGCAGCGCGGCATCAGCGTATTGTTCACTGAACACGACATGGATGTGGTATTTGCCCATTCCCACCGGATCATGGTGCTAAACCGGGGCCAGTTGATAGCCGAAGGCACAGTAGACGAAATTCGCAACAACCGCCAAGTGCAAGAGGTCTATCTTGGCGGGGGCACCCTGTTCAAAGCCGCCGAGGAAGATACACATGCTTGAGGTGAAAGGCGTTAATTCATTTTACGGTAAGGCACATGTGCTGAACGACCTGAATTTTACTGTGGATCGTGGGACGGTGGTTGCTCTTTTGGGTCGCAACGGGGCTGGCAAAACCACAACGATGAAGTCGATCATGCAATTGGTGCGTCCGCGGACTGGGACTGTGATCTATCAGGGGCAGGATATAACCGGCTGGCCCAGTCACCGTGTCGCGCGCAATGGTCTGGGCTATGTCCCTGAAGAACGTCGTATATTCACGCAGCTGACCGTTGCGGAGAATTTGGAAGTCGGTCGCCAGCCGCCTCGGGAAGGATGCACCACCTGGACCGAAGAGATGGTGTTTGATCTCTTTCCCAATCTGGCTGAGCGACGCCAGAACTATGGTAAGGCCCTGTCTGGGGGTGAACAGCAAATGCTGACAATCGCCCGCACCCTGATGGGCAATCCAGCGCTTATCCTGTTGGATGAACCTTCAGAAGGTATCGCCCCCGTCATCGTAGAGCAAATGGCGCATGCGATTTTGCAGCTCAAGCACGATGGGCTTACTGTCCTGTTGTCAGAACAAAATCTGCATTTCGCCCAAGCAGTTGCCGACGGCGTGGTAATCATCGAACACGGCACGCAACAATTCGTAGGTAGCTTGGCTGACCTTCAAGCCCATCCCGATATTCGGGACCAGCACCTGTCTATTTAATTACGTAACTACAATTGTTGGATTCAAACCCAAAGCTCTCCCGTCCAGAAACAGCTAAGTAATGCTTGCCAAATATCGGTAGTTTTGCCGCGCCAAATAAAGTTTCGTCTTTGCCCTTCCGAAAAATCTGGAATGTCCACTATTACCTGTAGAAGCGGCACCTTGCCGAGAAATGGTGCATGTTCGATCCAAGTTAATAGGCCAATGAGCATCTCTTTGAGGGGACTGTTGCATTGCTGTTCACACTTGGCGTTATTCTGCGTTAAGCGAACGCAGCCAGGTCGCGAATTCTTCTTCGCTCACGTGGTTTGATGCCAAGTCTTCCATCATCCGGACCCCGACTTTAGGATCAGGGCGAATTTCAATACCGTTGAGCCGCAGAAAGGTAAACGCGGTCACAAAGGCTGTGCGCTTGTTGCCGTCGACAAAGGCATGGGCCTTGGCGATACCGAATGCGTAAGCCGCTGCGAGCGCATAGGCATCCGGATCGCCGTAACCCGCCTGGTTCAAAGGCCGAGCACAGGCCGCTTCCAAAAGCGCCGGATCGCGGGTGCCTGATGCACCGCCGTGCCGGGAAATCTGACGGTCATGGACGATATGCAAAGCGGGCAATGGCATCCAGACCCATTGGGTCATGCAAGTGCCTGAAGCAGGTCGCGATTTTCATCCATGACGGCCTCGGCTGCGGCAAGTGCTGCCTGCAGTTCGGGGTTTCGCGTCATCAGTTTCAACCCACCGTCATCAGTGCGCACCGCATAGAGCGTGTCGCCTTCCTTGGCATCCAGCAGGGCAAGCATCTCGGCGCTTAGCGTCACCACAGCGGAATTGCCCACTTTGCGTATTTTGGATTCAATCATGATGATCTCCTTGGTGTATACGGATGTATATACCTACACTGCCCATTTTGTCAAGTTTGACGCTACTCGTGCCGGTCACCAAGTCGACAATCCGATCAAGATCGGGTGTAGCGTATCTAAGAAATGCGCCCTTGACCCTTGGAAAGACACTAAGCCTCACAGGCTCCGGTGTCAGCGGCTCCGGAAAAGATCGTAAGCGTCGCATAGGCATGTGAAGACTTATATGGACCCCGCCTTTTTACAACGCCTTAGTTA
>TARA_R110002012_G_scaffold279451_8_pt1 | contig 49499 bp, 41 predicted proteins | sample TARA_R110002012 | Tara Oceans TARA_R110002012 (sample SAMEA4396515) | marine metagenome | biome: Westerlies Biome; feature: [DCM] deep chlorophyll maximum layer (ENVO:01000326); material: water (ENVO:00002006), including particulate matter (ENVO:01000060) such as... | depth 40 m
ACCTGTGCCATTTTCGTTGGGAAAAATCAGTCCACTCGGAGTAACCTGTACACCATTGGCAGGATCTTCCGCCAACAGCAATGCACCATCCATATCCACATAGTCGAGCAAGGGCACTACCTGCGCTATGGCAGAAATACCGACAGAAGATTCTGTCATGCAGCCCATCATCACGCTCATGTTCAGCTCCCGTGCCCGGGCGATCATTCTTCTGGCTGGCGTAAGTCCTCCGCATTTGGTCAGCTTGATGTTGATGCCATGAAAATGATTAAAGCACTTGTCCACATCCGCTTCTACCTGGCAACTTTCATCGGCTATTACAGGCAGCTCACTTTCGGCAAACACTCTTTTCATTCCATCAAGATCATCAGCCTTCAAAGGCTGCTCGATGAACTGCACATTCAATTTTTTCAAGGCCCTACTATTGGCGATAGTTTCGTCTACTCCCCAGGCACAATTAGCATCAACCCTAAACACAGCATCGGTGTTTTTGCGTAGCTCTTCAATGATCCGGATGTCTTCTTTCGTGCCCAGCTTTATTTTGTACAATGGCCAGGGAACTTCCTTCATTTTGGCCACCATGTTTTCTACCGTATCGATGCCAATCGTGTAATTTGAAATAGGCCCTTTGCTCCCATCCAGTCCCCATATTTTGTATAAAGGCTTGCCCTGCAACTTTCCGTACAGGTCATTGAACGCCAGATCGAGGGCACAAAGGGTGAAGGCTTTCAATTTTCCCGTGCTAAGCAGGGCCTGATGAAACTCCTCAGGTGTTTTCCAACTCCCTGACTCGATTAATGAACGTACACTTTCTAGCTGCTCGGTCATTTTAGGAACTGTCACTCCATAGTATGGGTTGGCTGTTGCCTCGCCAAAGCCGCTTTTACCGTCGTGGCTCAGCTCTACAATGAAAGACTCCTGCACACTGGTGGAGCCGTGCGCAATGGTAAATGTATGCCTCAGAGGCATTTTGACAGGATGGTATGTAACTATCATAAAACTTAGAGAACGGATTCTTCTAGAAGGGTCAACGATTGTTTGTAAGTATCGAGCTCGGCAGAGATGCCCATCGGAAGCGTCGCAATATTGGACACGTGCCCAAAAGACATTCCATACAAAACGGGTATTCCCAATCCGCCTAGGCGCTCCGCAAGTGTTTCTCTCAGCGACGTTTTGTCGCCAAAATCAGGGTCAGTATCTTTTTCATCGCAGTCGTTGAACACACCCAGGACGATGCCTTTTGCAGCCTGTAGTTTACCGGCTAGCAAAAGCTGTGTAAGCATCCTGTCGACACGATAGGGCGACTCTCCTACTTCTTCCAGAAAAACCAGCTTACCAGTGAAATCGAGATCGAATGGTGTGCCGGTAAGTGAGCTAACTAAGCTCAAATTGCCTCCTACCAACTCTCCTTTTGCCACCCCTTCTGAAATTGAATAAATCTGAATATAGTCTTCCTGCTTGTCCCGGTCTTCTTTTGCCTGCTCAATCTTTATCTTCCCTTTGCCTTTGATGAGCGTATCTTCAAAGCTGCCAGCGGTGTAGTCGGTGAAGTTGGAGGCGCCTACAGGGCCATGAAAAGTCACCAACCCGGTCTTATTGAATATCGCAAAATGAAGCGCCGTAATGTCACTGTAACCAATAAAGGGCTTGGGATTGGACGCAATCAAGTCATAATCAACCGCTGGCAAAAGTCTTCCCGCTCCATAGCCACCTCTGGCGCAGAAAATGCCGTCTACTGAAGTATCGGCAAACATGGCATGAAGGTCGTCAAGCCGCTGCTGATCGGTGCCTGCCAGGAAGCCTTTACGCACCCTCATATTGTCGGAGTACTTCACCTTAAAACCAAGGGCTTCCATGTTCTCAAGTGTGCTCTCAAAGGATCCCCGGGAGATGGCACTCGAAGGGGTGATAAGGCCCATTGTATCTCCTTTGGTCAGCTTCTTTGGTTTGATGACCCGTGTTGGCCAGGTGCCTGATGTTGTAGCTTTACCTTCAGCTTTAGCCATTGTTGGCAACAGCATTCCGCCTCCGGCCGTTGCCAAACTTCCAGCAATAAACTTTCTTCTGTCCATGAGCGCTAATTAAGCGGAAAACTAACAAAAGTTTGGATGATATGGCAATCCACCCATCAAGATAAAGCCTCATTTCATCGCTCCTTTTGCCGCTTTCCCCAAAAAGCTTTCTTGTTCCTTTTTCCGGCGTTATATTATCCGCACCAAATCAAACCAATTCATGCGATCCATAGCAGTCTTCACCATCAGTATTCTTTTTCTTGGTGCCTGCACACCAAAAGAAACGCTTACTTCCCAGCTCCACAAAATGGTGGAGAAATACCATAATGAGGGTTTTTACAATGGTACCATTCTCATTGCCGATAGCACCGGCACCCTACTGAAGGAGGCCTACGGCATGGCCGACTTTGACGCAGGCGAGCCTCTCGACATTACGTCAACGTTTTATATGGCGTCAGTGTCCAAGCAGTTTACCGCCATGGCCATCATGCTGCTAAAGGAGGATGGCAAGCTGACCTTCGATGACACACTGAGCACCTACTTCCCGACATTTCCTCCCTGGGCGGACAGCGTTACCATCAGAAACTTACTCACCCACACATCGGGCATCCCTGACTATTACGACATAGGTGCGGCGGTTCCTGGCTTCACTAATTCAGATGTGGTGAACGTGGTAGAGCGCATCGACAGCCTGCATTTTGCTCCGGGCAATAAATACGAGTACTCCAATACTGCCTATGTGCTATTGTCATCCATCGTGCAGCAGATCAGTAGCAAAGGCTTCAACGAGTTTATGCAGCAAAATGTGTTTGGACCTGTAGGTATGGTCAGCACTGTTGCTTACGACGAAACAATGCCCGAAAGAACCAATCCCTGCAAAGGCTTTGATGCCAACGGGAAAGAGGACGACTATCCTTACTTTACCACTGGCGGCGGCGGGCTCTACTCTAACGTAGAGGACATGTACAAGTGGCACCAGGCTCTACAAAACTATCAGCTGGTATCGCAAGCGACGATGGAAGAAGCCTACAAACCAATGATATTGAATGATGGGAGCACCTCCTGGTATGGATTTGGGTGGATGCTCGACAAAGAAAACCCCAATAAAGTATTGCATACCGGAACACTAACTAGCTTCCGAACTTATATCGAACGAAACCTGTCCAATGGACAGGTCATCATTATGCTCAACAATGTGGGAAAAACAAAACGAGACGAACTGCTGACGGAAATCAAAACCCTGATGAATGTTAATCATTGAACAAAAGCATCGTGTACGGCAACACCGAGTGGGTTAAAGTGTAAAAAGATGTCACCAACACTCGCCATTTATCAGAATTTGGGATGAGCTAATGGCAATCATGGCTAAATTTGCAAAGACTATCAGTACAGTTCGTTTAACAAAAGCCCTTAATGTTCAAATTAGATCGTAAAGAACTCTTACCCCTTGGTTGTTTTCTTTTAGTTTTTCTTTTCCCTCCACGCCTGGTGTCAGCCGCCGATTCCGGTAAAAATGAGTTTGCCACCAAACGCATCACAAACAGCCCAAAAGTAGACGGTATCCTTGACGAAGACATTTGGAGTCAAAACCCAACACCCACTCAATTCACGCAATTCAAACCTAACAATGGCGAAAAGTCGGACTTCCTTACAGCCGTTGAGTTGGTATATGACGACAACGCCCTCTACCTTTCGGCAAGGCTCTTTGACCCTGAGCCGTCCAAAATAAGAAAGGAGTTTGGCAAAAGAGATGACTTTAACCGAAACACCGACTGGTTTGGAATTTTAGTAGACCCTTACAACAGCGGCCAGAATGCTTTCAGTTTTTTCGTCTCGGCTGCAGGTGTGCAAGGCGACTACTTCATCAATGGCGATAATTGGGATGAAAATTGGGACGCTGTGTGGGAAAGTGCCATTGCCTACGACGACCACGGCTGGACTGTAGAAGTAAAGATTCCCTACTATGCTCTCCGGTTTCCAGCTACTTCACAGCAAAACTGGGGCATCAACTTTTATCGCCAGGTAAAACGAAACCAGGAGGAATCGTATTGGAATCCGGTAGACAATTCGATTAGGGGTACTGTAAATCAATCAGGAGTGCTCAGAGGGCTTGAAGACATCAAACCACCTGTTCGCTTGTCGCTGCTGCCCTACGCCACCACCATTTACACCAACGATGGTGTCAATGGCAAAGAAAAATTCTCGTTTACTGGTGGCATGGATCTCAAATATGGCATCAACGAGTCTTACACCCTCGACATGGCACTCATTCCTGACTTTAGCCAGGTGCAGTCCGACAACGTGGTACTAAACCTATCGGCGTATGAGGTACAATACAGCGAAAACAGGCAGTTCTTCACGGAGGGAACGGAACTATTCGACAAGGGCGATCTGGTGTATTCCAGGCGTATTGGTTCTACTTTTGGAGAGGTTAGCTACAATGACGAAACAGAAGAGGTAGTCAGTTCGCCATCGGCAGCACCTCTGATCAATGCCACCAAAATCTCTGGCAGGAATGGGGAAGGCTGGGGACTTGGCTTTCTTAATGCGCTGACCAACAAGACGCACGCCAACATACGCAATATTGAGACCGCCGAAACCAGAGAGGAGCAGGTTGATCCGCTGACCAATTTCAATGTGCTGGTGGTAGACAAGATCCTGAAAAACAATTCCAACGTCAACCTGATCAACACCAACGTAACGAGACTTGATGGCGACAATGATGCCAACGTTACAGGAGCAAGCGTTAGCCTGCTCGACAGTACCAATACCTACCGATTCTCTGCATTTGGCGCTGTGTCTAACATCTACAATGCTGAAGACGCCGGTGTGTCAAGCGAATTGGAGGATGGATATAAGTACAGCGTGGGCCTTTCAAAAGTAAGCGGCAGCTTTCAGTATGGCGTCAGCAGGAATGTTGAGAGCAAAGACTACGATCCAAACGATTTTGGATTTAACAGGGCAGCCAATAGTGTCTCGCACAACGTGTCGCTCATGTACAGGATATTTAAGCCGACGGGGGTATTTAACTACTACCGGGCCAATGTCAGCGGATCATACCGGCAGCTTTTTGAACCAAGAACATTCACAAGCACCGACGTATATGCATCTACTTATGCCCAATTCAAGAACTTCTGGGGAGTGGGCATGTCGTCCAGCCTGAAACCCATTGACAGCTACGACTACTTCGAGCCCAGAGAAGAAGGCTACTATTTCGTTCAGCCTGGATCCTATAGCGTGAACTCATGGGTAGAAAGCGATTCCCGCAAAGCGGTAAAAATATATATAAGTCAAAATACCTGGAGAAGGCCCGAATGGGAGCAGGCTTATAATTCGCTGGGAGCATCTATCCGCTACAGGGTCAACAACAGGCTATCCATCGACTTCCGGGTTAGCAGAGAGAGCTCCGAAGACTCAAAGGGCTACGTTACCAAATTGTATGCTGATGACGAATCGCTTGATGAGATCATCTTTGGAGAAAGAGACGTTCTTACCACAAATAATATCCTTGGCACCAAGTACACCTTCAATAACAAAATGGGGCTGACCCTCCGGGTAAGGCACTATTGGAGCAATGTTAAGTATAACGGATTTTACGACCTGCAGGGCAATGGTCAATTGGCTGACTCTGAGTATGAAGGCATCGACGAGTCCGGACAAAAGCAGCATGATACCAACTTTAATGCACTCAATGTTGACTTTGTTTACTTCTACCAAATTGCGCCGGGCAGCTTTTTGAATGTGGTTTGGAAAGACTCCATCAGTTCAAGCGACAATAACACCGACATTAATTTTGCTGAGAACTTTGACAAAACATTGAGCCTGCCGCAAATCAACAGCTTGTCTGTCAGGCTTACTTACTTCATCGATTACAATTCAGCAAGGAAGTACCTCTTTGGAGGCAACAGTATTTAACAGCCTTTTGCGGATGGATCAAGCAATATTTCTGGCGGATTGATTTTTTTTTTCAAAAGTATTTTGTCATTACTTAAAGAAGCAAAAGGTCCAAGCGGGACGCATTGAACCATTTTGCTTCTTTATTGTCTATCGTTCACCAAATGGTACAACGTTGTTTCAGAATCTTACTCCCCAGATTTTCCGCTTGCCCCCTTTTGCTTGCGGTAAGTCATTCACCCTTAAACTAAAAAAGCCCCATCTCTGGAGCTTTTAATATTATTGATAAAGGCTTGTCGAACTATTTTACCTTGTCCACCACAGCTTTGAAAGCTTCGGGGTGGTTCATGGCCAGGTCGGCAAGTACCTTACGATTCAAATCGATCTTGGAAGTTTTCATTTTGCCCATCAATACAGAATAAGATATTCCGTGCTCTCTGGCACCTGCATTGATACGCTGAATCCACAAAGCTCTGAAGTTTCTCTTCTTCTGCTTGCGGCCTTCATAAGCATATTTCCATGCTTTTTCAACGGCATTCTTAGCTACCGTCCATACATTTTTTCTGCGGCCATAAAAACCTTTGGCTGCTTTGAGGATTTTCTTTCTCCTCGCTCTTGACGCTACGTGATTTACTGATCTTGGCATAGTAATTACATTTTTTGGTGTTTGGTGGTTCTACTCAGAACACTTGTTGACCAAAAACCTGGTGAAACATAGAACCTAAGTTTTTCTTAGATGTTGAGCATATCTCTTACTCTGTTCTCGTCTGACTTATGTACTAAAGTCATGTCAGTAAGAGAGCGCTTTTGCTTGGTTTCCTTCTTGGTAAGAATGTGGCTTTTGAAAGCATGCTTACGTTTGATTTTACCAGTCCCCGTTAGCTTAAAGCGTTTCTTTGCTCCCGATTTGGTTTTAACTTTCGGCATTGTATATATAGTTTAACAAAAATTATTTCTTAGCGACCTTAGGAGCAACGAATAGTGACATCCGCTTTCCTTCGAGCCTCGGCAGTTGCTCTACCTTTCCATACTCTTCCAATTCCTGAGCGAACTTAAGAAGAAGGATTTCCCCTCTTTCCTTAAACACAATTGTTCTACCCACAAACTGCACGTATGCTTTTACTTTGGAACCTTCCTTAAGAAAGTTGATGGCGTGCTTCAATTTGAAATTGAAGTCATGATCATCCGTGTTAGGACCAAAACGAATTTCCTTAATGACAGTCTTCTGAGCTTTGGCCTTGATCTCCTTCTGTTTCTTCTTCTGCTCGTATTTGAATTTTGAATAATCAACTATACGGCAAACAGGAGGAACTGCAGTAGGAGAAATCTCTACCAAATCCAGGTTTTGCTCTTTGGCAATTTTGATTGCATCCCGGGTTGGGATAACGCCAAGATTTCCATCTTCGGCAATTACCCTTACCTCACGGGCTTCAATTCTCTCATTAATCTTGTAAGGCTCTTCAGGTTTACCCCTAAAACCTCGTGGTCTCGGTCTTAAAATTTTATACCTCCGTATTTAGGTTTCAAAACAAGGATGCAAATATCCACAAAAATTCTACTAATCAAAAGCAGCAAGCCGCTTTTATAAATAGCCTGCAATAATCCTCAGGCTTCTTTTTCGCCTGCCAGACTCATTTTTATTCGCTTTCCAAAATAGTCAACGAATTCACTGCCCGAAAAGGTGCCAATATCTCCCTTGCCATGTTCCCTAAGGGCAATGGTTTTACTCTCCGCTTCCTTCTCGCCTACGATCAACATGAACGGGATCTTTTTGATTTCCGCATCCCTGATCTTCCGGCCGATTTTCTCATCTCTTTCATCCACATTGCCCCGGATGTCATTCTCCTGGAGCATCAGTCTAACCTGATTGGCATAGTCGTGGAATTTCTCCGAAATAGGCAGAATGGCAATCTGCTCAGGCGATAACCATAACGGGAACTCACCCGCAGTGCTTTCTATCAGAATAGCTACGAAACGCTCCATTGAACCAAAGGGTGCTCTATGGATCATTACCGGCCTGTGCTTCTGATTATCGGCTCCAACATATTCCAGCTCGAAGCGATCGGGCAAAGTGTAGTCGACTTGAATGGTTCCGAGCTGCCAGTTTCTGCCAAGAGCATCTTTGACCATAAAATCGAGTTTAGGGCCGTAAAAAGCTGCTTCCCCAAGCTCCACAGTTGTTTTCAGGCCCTTTGCTGCGGCTACTTCTATAATCGCATTCTCTGCAATTACCCAGTTCTCCTCAGTACCGATATATTTTTCTGGTGTCTCAGGATCTCTTAACGACACCTGGGCATTGTAATCGCTAAAGCCCAAAGACTTAAACACATACAATACCAGATCAATTACCTTGGCAAACTCCTCTTTCACCTGGTCGGGGCGGCAGAAAATATGCGCATCGTCCTGAGTAAAGCCCCTCACACGGGTCAAGCCATGTAGCTCGCCACTCTGCTCGTAACGGTAAACAGTACCAAATTCAGCGTACCTCACAGGAAGGTCTTTATACGACCTTGGCTTGCTTTTGTACATCTCACAGTGGTGAGGGCAGTTCATGGGTTTCAAAAGAAACTCTTCTCCCTCTTCCGGTGTGTTGATGGGTTGAAACGAATCCTTGCCGTATTTTTCGTAGTGACCAGATGTTACGTATAGCTCCTTGCTTCCTATATGCGGTGACACCACCTGGTCATAACCTGCTTTCACCTGCGCTTTGCGCATGAAATTCTCAAGGCGCTCACGAAGAATGGCACCTTTAGGCAACCACAACGGCAGTCCCTTGCCCACCTTTTCTGAGAAGGTGAAAAGCTCAAGTTCTTTCCCTATCTTTCTGTGGTCACGTTTTTTGGCTTCTTCAAGCAGCTCGAGGTACTCCTTCAACTCTCCCTGTTTGGGAAAAGTAATCCCGTAAAGCCTTGTTAACTGCTTGTTCTTCTCATTGCCCCGCCAGTAAGCACCGGCGATGTTCAGTATCTTAGTGGCCTTAATAAACCCTGTGTTTGGGATATGCGGTCCCCGGCAAAGATCGGTGAAATTGCCTTGCTCATAGAAAGAAATAGTGCCGTCAGTCAAATCTGCGATAAGCTCCAGTTTGTACGGATCACCCTTCTTTTCAAAGTAGGCTACGGCGTCTTTCTTACTAATATCTCGGCGTGAAAAGGCATTCTTCTGCCTCGCCAGTTCCAGCATCTTCTCCTCTATTTTCGGAAGTTCGGCAGCGGTAAATTCCCTGTCTCCAAAATCAACATCGTAGTAAAAACCGTTTTCAATTGGTGGGCCAATACCCAGCTTAACACCCGGGTACAGCGCTTCAAGGGCTTCAGCCATTAAGTGAGCTGAAGAGTGCCAAAAAGTTGATTTCCCTTCCTTGTCATTCCATGTGAGCAACTGAAATGTTCCGTCTTCCGTGATGGCACGAAATGCATCAATTACGTTTCCATTGAATTTGGCAGCCAAAACATTCCTGGCCAGGCCCTCGCTGATGCTCATTGCCACATCCAGCCCGGTTACCCCCTTGTCATATTCCCGAACACTTCCATCAGGGAGGGTAAGCTTAATTTTCTCGTTACTCATTCAATTCTACTAATTATCAGATTTCTTGGGAGTCAGATCAAACACTGGCATTGCTGCCTGCTGCTCCCTAAGTTTGCGCAAATATGCAATTTTTCCCGCAACAATACCCCGTTCTTCGAGGGCTATTTGGTTGGTGGAATCCAACGCCAGCGCCGACGTGTAAAAATTATAGGCATCTCCCATTCTACCCCTGCGATTAAAGTATCGGGCTTTGAGGAGTCGGCCCGGCACACTAAGCGAATCCTGCTGAATCATCCTGTCGGCATACCAAAAGGCGGAGTCGCTCATCGACGATTCGAGCATCAGGCTCCCGTACTCAAAAAGCCCGTTTTCGGAGGGTTCAGGCCAGTTCTCAGCAAAGGTGGACGCCTTATCATAATCAGCTCCCTTAAAGTAGGCACCGAGCAACTCACCCCTGTAGGTGCTATAGTCATCCGTGACTTTGCCATATCCCTCGAGCAGCGCTACCAGCTCGGTAAATTGCCTTCGCTGCTCAAATAATATCACCAGCAAACGGGTCATACTCCTATGGCCCGGATTCGCCGCAACTCCCCTCTCCAAAATGGACAACGCTTTGGTCGTATCTTTTTTCTGGAGATCCAATTCAGCTGCTACCAAAAATGCCTCCGGCAGCTTGCCTCCGGTGTCAAAATAATGATTGAGGTACCTGGCGGCCTCACCGTAGTTCCTTCTGGAGTAGTGATATTTTGACTTGATCAGCGATAGACTAGGGTGAACCGAACCCAGCCTGTCAGCCTGCTGGGCATATATCCAACTCCTCTCAAAATCGTTTCTATGTATATAGTAGTCGGCCACCAGCACCATCACCTCCGGATCTTTGGGTGCCATCCTTAAAATCGCCTCGATATTGGCGTTGGCCACCTCCGGCCATTCAAGCGTTTGATGATATGAAGCCAATTTGACCCTAAGCCCAAGGTTATTGGGGTCTTCCTGCACTTTGTCTTCCACAAGTGCTAATAGTTCACTATAGTAGGCTTTGTCGGGGTTTGGGCTGTCTGCAATTGGCAATGACGCCTGAGGAGATGAGCACCCCATCATGCACAAAACCGAGAGAAGTATTAAACCGAGAGAAGCTCTTTGTGTTCCGAACGCCATACTACAAAGAAAACTTATAGCTGAATTTAATCCCAAAATTATTTACTCCGGGACGGTTGGTATAAGTAAGTCTGTGTATGAAGTCGACTCTAAAAAACCTGAATATATTCTCCACACCATACCCTGCCTCTATATAAGGCCACTGGCCAAGAGCGAAGAAGGGTGCTATTTCGTTGCCATTAGTGTCGTAGGTGGGTGGTATCAGGTTGTAGTTCTTTTGCCCCACACCGCCGTAAAGCACATTAACAGTGCCTACAAGTCTCCACTTTAACTTTTTGATGGCGGGAATACTGTTGAGCAGAAATCCATTGAAAGAGTGATTCCATCTGAAGGCTACATGCTTGTCGGTAACGAACTCAAAGTAGTCCATCATGTTGTAGGCAAAATTAAAATAGAAAGGCGTCTGGTTTCCTATGTGTGCCTTCAGCAACGGGTAAGGCAGATTATTGAAGTTATAGCCGCCGCTCAATGTGAGATAGCCCACTCCGAAAATGCCCATCTTTTGCCGTTTTTCAATCGACAAGCCAAACTTGTGGTACGTGAAATCGCCTCCAAGAGCACTGAGGCCAAGTGTATAACGGAAATTAACAGCTGGCCAGCGAATGGTGCCCATGCTCAACCGCTGGTTATCGTTGATGACAAAAATTTCGTCACGTGCGTAGCGGGTGTCGAGAATTACCTCTGCCACACTCAGGTTGTTACGCACCGTGGGCGTTTCAGCGTAGGGGTCTTTGTAGTATTCAAAGTCAAACAATGGCTTGAAGTATTCCTGACGATATGACACTCGCTGAGAAAGGCCACGGCCCAGCACCGTGAAAAAAGTAAAGTAGTTCTTTTGCCGGAGAAAGGGATCTATCAGTGTGCCGAAGCGTGAAAAAGCATAGAAAACATTGGCATTATCAATATCATCATTAAGAAGCCAAATCTGATCGATTTCCTTTTGGTGCATGTATTTCACCTCAGTCCATGGGCTGCGGCTCAAAATCCTTCGCACATGAAACTTGTACTTCCATTCCTCATCTTTTAAGCCATAGGCTACGTTGGCGCTCAACTCCCATTTCTTGCTGAAGTCAATATTAGTTCTGCCTCCAAGCCCCAGCCTTATGCCCTCTATATTATTATTGCCAAAAAAGTAAGAATAGGAACCTATGTCGAACTTTCCGATTTTGTAGTAGCCGGTGTATCCGGTCTGAATAATGTCGGTATAAGTTTTGATCACCGGGATCTTTGTCAGCGTGTCGATCATTTCATACACATGAACCTCCGTGGCACTAAGGGTATCGTGCCTGATATCGGCCCAAAATTCGTTGTCGTCTGCCCGGTCGTTAACGTCCTCCACCATCTCAATGGGGTTTTCATAGAACTTATCGGGTTTTGGCTGATTCACCACAATGTCTTTGTTGGACACATAGAACTTAGCCAGAAACCCGGCTGATCGGTCGGTTAGCTCACTTACGTCAATCATCACCCTGGTTTTGGCAGGCAGCCAGGCACTTTCGGTAGTAGGCACCAACTCCTGTTGAATTTTTATCTTCTCAATGAAATTGACATTCGCCTCTTTACCTACCGTTACGTCAATTTGTCTGATGGCCCAGGTGTCTTTGTGAATCCACATCGAGCCACGAAAGGCCAGGTCCTGCTCCCGCTTGGGGAAGAAATCTAACCGGTAGCAGTAATAGTCGCCGAGCCAAAGACTATCTACCAGGTCATATTCGTAGTTGATCTTCCAGCCATCCGAAATCGGAGAGACGAAGTCTTTGCCCACAATGTTGAGCCAGTTTTGATAAAAATTATACTGCTGAAAAGAGGCGCCTATCACCTGCGAAGTCAGCGTACCGTCGGTTACCCCCACTCCCGTTACTTTCGTATTCAATACAGTCTCGTGCGCCATTCTGGGACTATCTTTATAATAGTACTTGCTAATGGCCTCTGAAATAAACACCGGCAGCACCGGTTTCCCATCTTCGCCTGCAATCTGCTCGATACTGTCGAGCACCGAAGTTACTTTTTGGATGATCTTACGCTGCTTAAACTTATCTGAAATGTTATCAATATCCATTTCAATTTTGGTGTACGCCTCGTATTCATAGGCAGAAAGTCTCCTTTTGTCGTTAACCTTTTTGTGGTCGACTATATTCCTCAATATTTGAAACGCCGGATTTTCGCCTGCTTCAAAAACAAGCTCCTGAAGGTTGACCACATCTTCTTCCAATTGGATATTGATGTTTTGCTCCTTTCCTGCCACAATGAATTTCGTTTTTGGAACAAATCCGATGTAGCTGAAGTGAATGGAGTCGAAGCGCTGGGTAGTGCTAAGTTTGTAATAGCCCTCAAAATCAGTTGTTGCACCAATAGAAGTTCCCTTGAAAACGACATTGGCAAACGGAATCGGGCTACCGGTAGATGCTTCGGTAACTTTGCCCCACACCACTGTTGTGCCTTGCGCCTGAGCCCAGCTAGTGACAGATAGAATAGACAACAGAAAGAGAATTTGTACTCTTTTCATAGGTTTGGTAAACCAATAACATCCTTAAGGACACTTTTCTCGCTAAATCGTTCAAAAAATGTGAGAATTATTTTCTGATCTCTATAATTTCCTTCTCACCAAGGAATTTGGGGGGTTGTTTGAGAACGTAAAGGTCTAAAATTGCTTTCGGTCTGGCAAGCCATTCTCTGCTCACCACAGACTTCATCCCTGATTTTGCCGCATCATCAGATGCGAAGGTAACTGCTTTTATCCCATAAAATTTACTAATAAAAAGCGCCCGGTAGGCATGAAATTGCTGGGTGATAATAACGATCTCGTTTTGCCCAAACACTTCCTTTGAACGCACGATGGAATCAAGGGTTCGAAAACCGGCGTAGTCCATTGTCATGTCTTGTGCAGGCACGCCCAGCACCAAAAGAGCATTGAACATATCCTGGGGCTCATTGTAGTACTTTGTGTTGTTGTCTCCGCTGAGTATCAGGTGCTTTACTTTGCCAGCTTTATATAGTTTAGCGGCGGCTTCCATTCTGGTGGTAAAAAACGAATTGGCGCCTCCATCGACACTTCTTTTCGATGTTCCGAGCACTACCCCGACGTCCACAGCCGGGATTTCTTCCACGTTGAAATGGATATCATCTGTCGTCTTCCACATGATCCATACGTTGCTGGCGATGACAAAGGCAAACACCAATGCACCCAGCATAAAAAGCATCTTTAGTAAAAACCGCATCCGTCAGCGTTAATACTAAATGCCCGAAAGAAATCTCACTTCGTGAATATCAGATCTCCTTACAATCTTACGATACCACTCCAGGGTCAACTGCTTCTTTTCTTCTTCACTCATACACCAATCAATTTCCGAGTCTTTTAACTTCCTTAACAAAACATGCAAACACAACGCAACACTTACCGACACATTGTAGCTCTTAGTAAAACCTTGCATCGGCAGGCATACCCTTTTGTCAGCCATTTCCAGCACTTCCTTCGACGCCCCGTCGAATTCTGTACCAAACACCAGGGCTATTTTTGAATCTACACCAACGTCGTTCAAGTCGACGGCAGACTGGTCAGGACTGGTTACCCAAATTTGATATCCGGCATCCCTCAACAACTGCAAACATCGAGAACTATTCGTTGACTCGTGCTCATTGTGCTTAGTAACAGTCAGCCATTTACTACCGCCTTTGGCCACATAAGCACTTAATTTATTCCTAAACTGGTTTTCGATGATATGAACATCCTGCACTCCCATCGCCTCGCATGACCTTAGAACGGCGCTTACGTTCAGAGAGTTTTCAAAATCTTCCATTACCACTGCAATGTGACGAGTCCTCTTCTCAAGCACCTGTTGCACCTTCGCTGCCCTTGCAGCGGTTACGAAACTTCCCAGGTAATTAATCAGCTTGTCTCTGGTGGCATCATCCATCTGTTATTTGCAGGTTAGAAAAGGCCAAGTTGGTCTTCTCCATTGCTTTTTGGTTTCTTAATATCCAAATCTATGCTGCTTCCCACATCAAAATTCTCATCTGTTTCTTTACTGAACTCTTCTTTCAGCTTCTTTACCGTTTCTGCTATTTCCTGCTTGTCGTCGGTTGCTTTCGAAGCAGTATCATCTTCATCTTCTTTGGTGTCCGGGCCTGAATCATCGTCGTTGCTATCCTTCTCCTCAGCCCCAGGGTCTTCGTTGGCCAGCCACTCCAGTTTTTTGATATCCGGGAAATTCAATTTGTTGCCGACTGCCTTCCACCCCTTGATGTCGATAAATTCCTCAAATACAATGATTTCTTTGTCTGTCTCCTTGCTACCTTTCTTCCTATAGCTGACTTCGAAGGATGGTGAGGGATGCGAACTCACTAGTAGCAGCCTGGATCCCTTTTCTTCAGAAATGAAGACAAATTTCTTTTCAACTGTGCTGGTTTCGATCAGGAATCGCTTACCAAAATGCACCTTCGTCTTACCATCCAGGTACACTGCGCTAACAACTGCTTTCGGATTGAACTTTTGGAGTGTGAGAATCTGATGGTAGTCGTATCTGTTGGTCAGTTCAAACGAGGTGAGCTCGTAGCTGCCATCCTGATAAAAGACGATGATTTTGTCGTCCGCCAGGAAGTTGCCAAGATACTCTCCCCTATCATCCGTATTGAGTCGCCCGATAGTAGCATCGTACCATATATCAAGCCCTCCCAACGTTGACCTCCCTGCTTCCTTCAACACGATCTTTCTCACGGGGTATTTGGTTAAAATATTACCCTGCGAGCCACGACCTTTGATCTCTATCTCTGAAAAGTCAAAATCGAAAACTTTCTTTTTAGCCTTTGAGCCAGAGGTCAGGCTGATATTAATGATTTCGGCTTCTCCGTTCGGATTAGCAGAAAAATAGAGCACTCTGGATCCTTTTTCACCTTTACTAACGTCATACTCCTTGTCACGGGTAACACCCAGCACCTGGAAGCGCTTGATCATGGACCGGCCTGACTTGCCATCTACGTAGACGGCGTTGTACACCATGCGTTCGTCGTTTTTCTTGAACACACCTGCATAGAGGATATCCTTGCCAACGAACACTTTGTCCTGAATTTTGACGACAGAAAACTTTCCGTCCCGCCTGAAGGCAATGATGTCGTCCAGGTCAGAGCACTCACATATGTACTCGTCCTTTTTCAGTCCATAACCTATGAAACCGTCTTCTCTGTTGACATACAGTTTCTGATTGTTCGCAGCCACCACAGTAGCCGCAATGGTATCGAACTGAGCTATTTCGGTGAGTCGCTCCCTTCCTTTGCCATACTTATCCAGAAGACTTTGATAATACTTGATGGCATACTCCACCAGGTTCTCCAAATTGTAGTTGACCTCTTCCAACTCTTCCTGAAGCTTCTTCATCAGCTCGTCGGCCTTGAAGGAGTCAAATTTGGAGATTCTCTTGATCTTGATTTCAGTCAGTTTCAAAATATCGTCCTGTACGATCTCACGGTAAAACTGGTCTTTGAAAGGATCAAGCCCCTTATCGATGGTGTCCAAAACAGCTTCCCAGGTTTCACATTCCTCAATATCCCGGTAGATTCTGTTTTCGATAAATATTTTTTCCAATGATGAGAAGAGCATCTTTTCCATCAATTCAGCCCTTCTTATCTCCAACTCCCGCTTGAGGAGGTTGACCGTTTGGTTGGTACAAACCTTCAGGATGTCATTGACAGACATGAATACAGGCTTGTCGTCAACAATCACGCAGGCATTGGGAGAAATGGATACTTCACAATCGGTGAAGGCGTACAAAGCGTCGATGGTGATGTCAGGCGACACGCCAGGTGCCAGGTGCACTTCAATCTCAACATCCTTGGCCGTGTTATCCACCACCTTTTTGACCTTGATCTTTCCCTTATCGTTGGCTTTCACGATGGAGTCCATCAGGTTGGTGGTGGTAGTGCCAAATGGAATGTCTTTGATAACGAGTGTCTTCTTGTCGAGCTCTTCTATTTTGGCCCTTACACGAACTCTGCCGCCTCTCTTTCCTTCATTGTAGTCTGAAAAGTCTGCCAGGCCACCGGTAGGAAAGTCGGGTAAAATATTAGTCTTCTTGCCCTTAAGCACTGCAATGGAAGCTTCAATCAGCTCCCGGAAGTTGTGAGGCAATAGTTTGGTAGAAAGGCCAACAGCAATGCCTTCAACGCCCTGTGCCAGAAGCAGTGGAAATTTGACGGGAAGAGTAACAGGTTCACGTTTACGTCCGTCGTATGAAAGCTGCCAGTTGGTGGTTTGCGGGTTGAAAACCACCTCGAGCGCAAACTTCGATAGTCTGGCCTCTATGTAACGGGGTGCTGCGGCCCGGTCTCCTGTGCGGATATCACCCCAGTTGCCCTGCGTTTCGATCAGGAGGTCTTTCTGCCCAATATTGACGATGGCATCGCCAATGGAAGCGTCGCCGTGAGGATGGTACTGCATGGTGCTACCAATGATGTTCGCCACCTTGTTGAAGCGACCATCGTCCATTTCCTTCATGGCATGCAGGATACGCCGCTGTACCGGCTTAAATCCATCTTCAATTGCAGGCACGGCCCTTTCCAAAATTACATAGGATGCATAATCGAGGAACCAGCTTTCGTACATGCCCGAAACGGCTACCACATCATGAATCTGATCTTCTCCTTCGTGACTGTTAAGGTTCTCTTCTTCCATACTTTACTTCAAAACTTCTCTCCAGATAATAAAATAGGCAATGGCCAGGCTGATCGACAGCAGGTTGCCCACTAAAAAGTAATCGTTTGATATTTTGTTTTCATCCTTAATTCTTGTTGCAATTTTTAGTGCTCCCAGCAGTGTCAACACATGGGGCAAGTCGTGCGTAAGTGCGAAAAAAAGGAATAGCCGCTCTACCATGCCTTTGAAAACAGATCGTTTACTTATGCCTGCTCCGTCCTTGCCAGTGAATATTTTTGACAAAATCCAAAACAACAGCACCGACAATGCTTCACCGCCAACTAAAACCAGTATGATGGATATCCAGTGGTTCATTCAAATGCGTTTGCTGTTGATCGTATCAAATCTTTGGCTATGTTAAACTCATCCAGTTTGAGGGAAATGCGTTTTCTCCAAACTGTGGATGGATCTTTTGAAAGCTGCTCCCCTACCCACTTGTAATCGTCCTTCTCAAAGAAGCGCTCCAGGTACTCACGGTCATTTTTTGACCAGTCACTGTAGAAAGAGTCGTACAACCGAAACAACCCATTCAGCATATCGTCGGTTTTACCGTCTGTTGTTACCATGCGATAGTGCAACTTCTTTGGCTTCATCTCTTCCAGCCCCTTTCTGGCTTTGGTAAGCCCCTCACCCAACATTCCATGCGCATTTTCCTTGTTGACTGGTGTATCAATGGGGCCATACAGCATGCTGTATCGGATCCTGAACTCAGGGTTTGTGCCAATTAGCGCCTTGTCTATATAAAAGATGATGTCCACCACTGACCTTAGATCCTTCACTACTCCCTGAAACTCATCACCTAACGTGATAGTGAGTGGAGACAATATCTGCTTCGAAAAGTTGCCATTAGCCGATTGAATGACCGATTTAAAACTAGTCATTAAAGTCGCTCCTTTCTTTTCTGAGCTGCCAACAATGTCTCCCATCAAAATAAAGTACATAACTGCAACTTTACTATTTTGTAAGATAATTACAATTATATAAATTTTGTATAAAAATTACAATAAATGGATAATTGTAATAAAAATACAATCAATCTTCTATCACAACCTCTTCCACCAAGTCCTTCTCTATTTTCAGGTTATCGATAATGAAAATCTGCCTGTCCGGCGTATTCTTGCCCATAAAGAACTCCAGTAGCTGGGGAATCTTTGTTTCTTTCTTCAAAATAATGGGCTCCAGCCGCATATCTTCCCCGATAAACTTGCCAAACTCCTCTGGTGATATCTCTCCCAGTCCTTTGAATCGGGTTATTTCCGGCTTAGACCCAAGCTTGTTGATGGCCTGCTGCCTCTCCTCATCGCTGTAGCAATAGATAGTTTCCTTCTTATTCCTAACCCTGAAAAGTGGTGTTTCCAAAATGTATACATGGCCGTTTCGAACCAGGTCCGGAAAAAACTGCAGAAAGAAAGTCAGCATCAGCAGTCTGATGTGCATCCCATCCACGTCGGCGTCAGTAGAAATGATGATTTTGCGATAGCGAAGCCCTTCTAACCCGTCTTCAATATTGAGTGCATGTTGAAGAAGGTTAAACTCCTCGTTTTCATACACAATCTTTTTCGTCAGGCTGTAGCAGTTCAATGGTTTACCACGCAAACTAAACACAGCCTGGGTTTGCACGTCCCGTGATTTGGTGATAGAGCCCGACGCAGAATCACCTTCAGTGATGAAGATCATGGAATCGTCCCGGCGCTCGTTCTTCAGGTCGTCGAAGTGGATGCGGCAATCCCTCAGTTTTTTGTTGTGGAGGTTGGCCTTTTTAGCCCTGTCATTGGCCAGCTTCTTAATGCCTGCAATTTCTTTGCGTTCCCTCTCCGACTGAATAATCCGCTTTTGCAGGGCTTCCGCCACGGAGGGATGACTATGCAGAAAGTCGTCGAGATACTTTTTAACAAAGTCGTTGATGAAAGTACGCATGGTGGGGCCTTCCGGGCCAACGCTTTGAGAGCCCAGTTTCGTTTTGGTTTGAGACTCAAACACAGGCTCCTGCACCCGCACTGCAATAGCTCCTACAATACTTGTGCGCACATCCGATGCATCAAAGTCTTTTTTGTAAAACTCCCTGACCGTTTTTACCAATGCCTCCCGGAAAGCCGCCAAATGGGTGCCGCCCTGGGTTGTGTACTGACCGTTAACAAAACTGTAGTACTCCTCACCATACTGGTTATTATGAGTGAGCGCAATCTCAATGTCCTCTCCCTTCAGGTGAATGATTGGGTAACGCAGCTCTTCTTCGTTAGTCTTGCGGTTCAGTAAGTCGAGAAGACCATTTTCTGAAAAATACTTAACACCATTGAAATTGATTGTCAATCCGGCGTTCAGGAACGCATAGTTCCAAAGCAGGTTGTCAAGATACTGCGGAATAAAATGAAAGTTTTTGAAGACCGTACCGTCGGGTTCGAAGATGGTGAGTGTGCCATTTCTTTCAGTAGTGGTAGTCTCAGGCGGATCGTTGGTCAGCTCCCCCTGATGGAACTCGGCCATTTTAGTGCGGCCTTCTCTGAATGATTGCACCTTGAAGTAGTCCGAAAGGGCGTTTACCGCCTTGGTACCTACTCCGTTCAAACCAACTGATTTCTGGAAGGCGTTAGAGTCGTATTTACCCCCAGTGTTGATCTTGGACACACAGTCGATGACTTTGCCCAGCGGAATGCCACGACCAAAGTCACGCACCTCTACCCTATGGTCGGTCACCTTTACATTAATGACCTTGCCATTTCCCATCATGTGCTCATCAATACTGTTGTCGATGATCTCCTTTACAAGTACGTAAATACCGTCATCCATCGCAGCACCGTCACCGAGCTTGCCGATATACATACCTGGCCTGAGCCTGATATGCTCTTTCCAGTCAAGTGAACGAATATTGTCTTCGGTGTAATTTGATACTGCAGCTTGTTCGTTTGCCATAAGTCCTTCAATCGCAGAAAGTTTCCATCATTTTGACCGTATCTGGGGTCAAAAATTGCAGTGAATTTAGGATAATTATGGAAATTTTCTGGAATATAATTTCTCTTAACTTGCTGTAAATGAAGGATTTATATTCAACTATTGATTGAATATCCCAGCACTAAGCTACTGATATTAAGAGGGTTGATAGCTCCGATAGCGGAGAACAAAACCGTAAGAAAGAATCCAGGCAAAAATCAGAAAAGTGCCTAAATAGACCAGATAGGCAAAATTATTAAAGTCGAGGTTCACACGATTGTTGTACACACCTATAAAGGCAGCGCCAGTTACAAAAAAAACGTTGATGAGGCTGATAAGCACTTCGAGCCAAATGAGCGTTTTGTTCTTGAATATCTCAGATGAAAACAAACCTCTTCCTTCAGTGACCGGCACGCCGTCGAGCACTTTACCAAATACAAACAACAAAAGGTTGACAACCAGAAAAAAAGCAAACGAATAATAGAAGAATTGGCTTTTGGAAATGAAGTAGATGGGCGTGCCTAGTTGATCGCTGTACAACGAAACATTTTCCGGCAGATAAGCATACACAAACAGGAGTCCGCCGAGGAAAAACAGCAATGAAATAATTCTAATAAATGAAAATATTCTCTTCATGCTACAGCCATCAATTTGGATGCAAAACTAGTTAGTATTCTTAAATAAATAGCTTTTTTAATTACATTGTTATCTGTATTTGTAACACCCATGAACATTAACCCTGTCATTCTTTCTATCCCAATCTATTTTCTGCTGATTGGTGTAGAGCTTATTATTCAGCACTTTCAGCACCGGAAAATCTACCGGCTCAATGATGCCCTCACCAATATGAGTTGCGGCATTACTCAGCAAATTACCGGAGCCTTCCTTAAGGTTCTCACCGTTACGACTTATCAGTTGGTCTACGAGAACTTTGCGCTTTTCAATGTACCCGTAACGTGGTATACTTTTATCCTTATCTGGTTGGGTGTAGACTTGTGCTACTACTGGGCTCACCGGATGAGTCACGAAATCAACCTATTCTGGGGAGGGCATGTGGTGCACCATCAAAGTGAGGATTACAATTTCTCCGTAGCGCTCAGGCAGGGCTCGTTCCAGGTGTTCTGGACCTTCTTTTTCTACCTCCCGCTGGCAATTATCGGTGTGGACACACTCACCTTTGTGCTTGTTGCCGCCATCAACACAGTTTACCAGTTTTGGATTCACACTGAAACAATTGGCAAACTTGGCTGGTTTGAATTCGTTTTCAATACTCCCTCCCACCACCGGGTGCATCATGGGCGTGACCCAAAATATATTGATAAGAACCATGGAGGTACCTTTATCATTTGGGACAGGCTATTTGGCACGTTTCAGGAAGAGGAAGAAAGGCCAACATATGGCATTACTAAGCCTGTGAACACCTGGAACCCCATCAGAGCCAACCTGCAGCATTATATCGACATGGCGGGGCAACTCAAGAAAGTCAGGTCGTTGGGTGATGGCCTCAGGATCATGTTCAACAAGCCCGGATGGCTCCCCGATTACCTTGGCGGCTATCAGGGTGTGCCTGAAGTTGATAAAAGTGCCTATCACAAATTCAACCTTCATCCGCCTTCAGCATTTTCGGTTTATCTGATCTTCCAATACCTGTTCGTTCTGGGAGGCACGTCGTTCTTTATGTTCAATCAAGGTAATTTCTCTATCATGGAAAAGTCGGTGATAGCTGTAACTATTGTAGTTTCTATCATCATTCTTGGGGGCATTATAGAAATGAGAGAATGGGCCTTCACCACCGAGCGCATCAGGCAACTTATTCAACCGCTTTTAGCTTATTTTTTGACCTATTCGTTAATTCCCGTCTATATACTGGGAGTTGTTGGCATTGCCTCCTTAATTTGGATGTACAAAATAAGAACCCCCACTTCCAAACCGGATCAAACCATCAATGCCTGACCTAAGACAATTGAAAAAGTTTAGTTTGCTGCCCATCATTGCATTTTCCCTTTACGGCTGTGGACTGCCTGCCGATTTGGATGGGTACAATGATGTGACGTGGAAAAGTGACGCCAATGGATGTAATGGAGACAGACTGGCTATGACTCAGGTGTTCGTTACTCAAAAAGACAAAATAAAAGGTCTTGATGAGCCTCAAATACTCAGGTTGTTGGGTAAACCGGACAAGCAGGAGCTTTATATCAGAAGCCAGAAGTTTTTCGTCTATTACATGGAACCAGGGCCAACCTGCGAGAACAGCATAGAACCTCCTCTCCTTCTCACCATAAGATTCAACGCACTGGGCTACACCAATGAAGTCTTTCTGGAAAACTTCACCAAGTAACCGGGCGTTTTTAGCTTTTTCATAAAGCTTGTCATATAATACTCCTCCTTTCCAGACTAAGCTAACAGATGACAACAAGGGAGCAACTGGAAGTACACCACAAAGAGGCATGGTTTTGGGCCAGACAATGCTGTCGCTTTCAGCCCGACCTGGCAGAAGACGTTCTGCAAACAGCTTACCTCAAGGTGCTGGAGAAAAGAGCACTCTTTGCTGGTAAATCGAGCTTCAAAACCTGGCTTTTCAGCGTGATCCGGTTCACCGCTATTGACATGGCAACGGCGCAGCAACTACATGTGAGTAAGCACCTCGGCATTGACGATATTCAGCTTTCGGAGATAGCCAACTCGCAGAATGAAGGTGGTGTAATGAGCTATGAGCGCATGATCAGTCAGTTGCCCGGGCGCCAGGCTGAGCTTCTATTACTGGTTTTTTACCACGACATGACGCTGGAAAAGGCAGCCGAGGTCATGGAAACGAGCATTGGCACGGCACGCACTCACTACGACAGAGGAAAAAAGAAACTTAGAGAATTGATATTGGCTTCACAATTAAAGAAAGCGATATGAAAAATGAAGACGAAGAGTTAAGAGACTTCTTTCTTGAAATGAAAAAAAGTGACGCCTCTCACGAAGCTCCACCTTTCGCTAAACTTATTGTTCAGCAAAAGCAGCGAAAACTACCCGTTTGGGCCGTAGTCGCCGCAACCATCAATATCATTCTTTTTGTTGGAGGCTTTTGGTACCGAAGTCTTCAGCCAACCGAAAGAGTGGGTGTATTGCCCCATGTTGAAACGCAGTCTTCTATTGATCAAAACAGCGATATGATGACTTGGGAAACGCCCACGGACAAGCTGTTAACCAACTTTTAATCTTACTACGATGAAAAATATAATCACAATATGCTTAGTGCTGCTTCTCGCAGGTTCAATGACCTCCTTTGCACAGACTTCTGATCCTTTTGCGGCGACACTGTATGAGCCTGATTTGGTTGTTAAATATACTGATGACATAGGACTGACTGACGCACAAGCTCGGGATATGAAAGTAACCTATGAAAAAAACATCTCGCAGTTCAACAAGAAAAAGTCAGACTGGTCCCTGGCAATGGTAGAGTTTCAGGAGATCATTTCGCAACCAAGTGTGAACTATGAAACCCTGGATAAAAAGTTCAGTGAAGTCCTTGCCCTTGAAAGTGAGATAAAGAAAATAAAGCTAAAATCTTTGGTGGAAATCAAGAATTTGCTGACAGTGGATCAGCAATCCAAACTTGATAATATCAAAAAACAGAATCCAGAGTACAACAAAGCTTTTGAGCTCACCTTAGGCTTCGAAGAGGATTCTAAAATTGTCATTAAAAAACACGAGAGTCTCAGCCCCGACACCAAAAAAGAGCCCCTCTTCATTCTATACGGTGGAGATGAAAAGCCGACAATCGATAAGAAAATATCTAGTATCGATGATGTTAAGCCCGAAGATATACAAGCATTATCTGTCTACAAGGGAACAGCCGCCACCGACAGGTTCGGGGAAGACGGTAAGAACGGAGTCATTGAAATTAAGATCAAAGGCCCCGCTCTGAAAAAGTATCGCAAGAATTAATACCCAAACAACTCCGGCAACCACAAACTCAGCGCTGGTACGTAGGTAACGAGCAACAGCACGGCGATCATAGCCAAAAACAGTGGCAGCAACGGTTTGAGTACCTTTTGAATGCTCAAACCGGCCACGCTGCAGCCCACGAATAGCAGGGAGCCAACCGGCGGTGTACAAAGACCAATACACAGGTTCATCACCATCACAATGCCGAAGTGGATGGGATTCATGCCCATTTGCACCACCACTGGCAGGAATATAGGTGTGAAAATCAGTACCGCAGGCGTCATGTCCATGAACGTACCCACAGCCAGCAACAAGAGGTTAATAATCAGCAGGATCACAACCGGGTTGTCGCTCACATTCAACAGGAAGTCGCTTACGCCCTGAGGAATATTCTCGTAAGACAATACCCACGACATACCCATGGAAGTCGCCACCAGCATCAACACGATGGTGGTAGTTAATGTAGTGTCCAGCAGAATGCGAGGCAAGTCTTTGTACTTCACCTCTTTGTAGACAACCATCGACAGGATCAGGGTGTACAGCACGGCAATAGCCGACGCCTCTGTGGCGGTGAATATCCCAGCGATAATTCCCCCAATGACGATTACCAGTAGCAAAAGGCTTGGCAATGCGCCGAAAAAGCTTTTGAAGAATATTTTTACCCCCGTCGTCTCGTTTGACTTGTATCCTTTTTTCAGGGCCACAACACCAGCAACAATCATCAATGCAAGACCAATAAGCAACCCTGGAATATAGCCAGCGAGAAACAGTGCTGCGATAGAAACACCTCCACTTGCCAGGCTGAATACGATAAGAATATTGCTTGGTGGGATAACCAAACCTGTAGAAGCTGAGGTGAGGTTCACAGCAGCACCAAAAGCTTTATCATACCCCTCTTTTTCCATTCTGGGCACCATAAATCCGCCGATAGCAGAAGCAGCAGCGACAGACGAACCCGAAATGGCACCGAAAAGCATACATGCCAGTATGTTAATAAACGCCAGGCCTCCGGGAAGTGGCCCCACCATGGCCCTCGCCAAATCGATCAGTCGACTGGCAATGCCGCCCTTGTTCATCAGCTGCCCAGCCAGCACAAAAAACGGTATGGCAAGCAGCGAGAAACTATCAATTCCTGTAGCCATTCGCTGAGCCAGTGTGGTAAAAGCTATCACCGGATCCATGGTGATCAGTATGGTGACAAGGGATGAAAGTCCGATGCTATAAGCTACGGGTACGCCAATGCCCAGCAGCACAACGAAAGTCAATACTAAAATGGCTATCTCTGTCCAGTTCATACTTCGGCCCTCCCTTTGATCAATTCATGAATACAGTAAAAACAAATTAGAAGTCCACTGACGGGCAGTGAAATGTATACGTAGGCAAGTGATACCTGAAGTGTGGCTGCCAGCTGACCGAGTGCAAACGAAATGTACACAAGCCTGATACCGCCTACAACCATGACCAGCAGAGCGAATACAAGTATTAGCAGGTAGATAAAGCGATGAAGTAAAACAGCTTTGGCACCTTCCAGTTTACCGGGAAGAATATCAATGGCGAGGTGCATATTTTTGCCTGTGGCATATGCTGCACCAATCAGTGCTACCCAAATGAGCAGGTACCTGGCCAGCTCGTCGGTAAAAGAGCTGGGGCTTCTCAATATATAACGGGAGGCTACCTGCCAAAGCACATCCAACACAAGGAGGCTCATAAGGATAACAAGCCCACCTTCGGTAATTTTGTCAATTTTCTGTCTGAGAACTTTCATCTACGGCTTCAATTCTTTCTAGTAGTTTCTTTCGGTATTCTGTATTGGCAAATGCATCCAGCATCGGCCTCACTTTTTCAATAAATGGCCCTTTGTCAGGGTATTCAACGTGAACCCCATCTGCTATCATGGCGTCCAGCGCTTCTTTCTCTGACTCTTCCCAAAGCGTGCGCTGGTGCACAGCCGACTCAAAGGAAGCTTCGCTCAACCACTTCTTTTGCTCATCGTTCAAGTCGTCCCAGGTGTGGGTGCTCACGAGCATCACATCCGGCACAAAAGTGTGTTCATTGAGGCTGTAATAGCGACAAACTTCATAGTGCCTTGTCAGGTAAAGACTCGGGGGATTGTTTTCTGCGGCATCCACAACGCCCTGCTGAAGTGCTGTGTAAAGCTCGCCAAACGGTATGGGGGTAGCAGAGCCGCCCAGCAACCTCACCATTTGAATAGCTGATGCGCTGGACTGCACCCTCACTTTGAGTCCCTGAAGGTCTTCCGGCTTCATGATGGGCTTGTCTTTGGAATAAAAGCTGCGACTGCCAGCGTCGTAAAAGCACATGCCCCGCATCCAGAACTCCTCGCCACTTGTCAAGAGCTCCTGCCCAATTTCGCCACCCAGCACTTTTCTGTAATGATCCTTACTATGAAAAACATAGGGTAAATTCACCACTGCCATCGACGGCATGAAGCTTTCCAGCACTGCCGCAGACGCTTTGGTCATTCCTATGGAGCCTATCTGCAACAATTCAAGCAACTCTCTTTCAGATCCCAGCTGTCCATTGGGATAGATATCAATGCGCATCTTGCCGTTTGACTTCTCATCTACTTTCTCAGCCAAAAAAACCATCGCCTTGTGCACTGAGTGGTTTACGTCAAGAGCGTGGCCTAGCTTAATCACTTTCACATCACTTTTCACAGCGCAGCCCGCAATCGTTAGCATTAAAAAAAAACAAAGCAGGTATCTTAGGGAAGTTGTCGTCACCTTATTTATTTATTAAATCCAAAATATGATTTAGCATTGAAATAGCAGATATTCTCCACCATTTTACCCAGCCACTCCCGGTCATTCGGTAATTCACCGTTATGAACGTCAGTTCCGATCAAATTACACAGAATCCTACGGAAATAATCATGCCGGGGGTAGGAAAGAAAACTTCGGCTGTCAGTAAGCATGCCAACAAACCGGCTAAGGAGTCCCATATTCGACAGTGCGTTGATTTGCTTTTCCATCCCATCCTTCTGGTCGAGAAACCACCAGGCCGACCCGTATTGCATCTTGCCTGCCGTGGAACCATCGTTGAAGTTGCCCGCCATAGTGGCGAAAAGCTCGTTATCCCTTGAGTTGAGGTTATAAAGAATGGTCTTGGCAAGTTGGTCTGTTGAGTCAAGCCTGTCAAAGAAGCGACTCATGGCTCTGCTATGCTCAAAGTCACCCATACTGTCAAAGCCTGTGTCAGGCCCCAGGGTATCAAGCATGCGCTTGCTATTGTTGCGAAGGGCGCCGATGTGAAACTGCTGCGTCCAGCCTTTTTCATGGTCCATGAGCGCCAGCTGGTGCAACATGAACGACTGGTAAAGCAACATATCAGCTTTTGCAGGCATTTTCCCGGATCGTAGCTCCGCAAACACTTTTGCAGCTTCGGCTTCAGTAAAGTCGGCGGCGTAGAAGGTCTCCAGCCCATGGTCGCTCAGCTTGCAACCCAGCGATGCAAAGAAGTCGTGGCGGCTTCTCAAGGCTGACAGAAGGTCATCAAGTGAGGAAATGCTTTGTGAAGCAGCTTTTCCAAGTTTATCCAAATAGGCATTGAAGCTGGCTGCATCGCTTACGACGACCACTTTGTCGGCCCTAAAAGCCGGAAACACCTTGATTTTATACCCTTCCTTTTGAAGCGTTTGATGGTAAGAGAGATCGTCGGAAGGGTCATCGGTGGTGCAAATGGTCTCCACTTTCATTTTCTCCAAAATGCTTCTTACCGTCCACTTGGCACCTAACTGTTCGCCGGCCTCATCATAAATTTCTCTTGCAGTGGAAGCGTTAAGAATTGTATGAATACCAAATGGTCTTTGTAATTCCATGTGCGTCCAGTGGTAGAGCGGATTGCGCATGGTATAGGGAACCGTTTCAGCCCATTTTTCAAACTTCTCATAGTCGGAAGCATCGCCAGTGCAATACTTTTCATTGACGCCATTGGCCCGCATGGCCCGCCATTTATAGTGATCTCCCTCCAGCCAAATCTCAGTAAGTGTTTTAAAACGTCTGTCCTCAGCAATGTCCTTGGGCGACAAATGGCAGTGGTAATCTATGATTGGTTGATCTTTGGCATGTTCAAAATAGAGGTATTCCGCAGTGTTATTGGAAAGCAGGAAATTGTGATCCAGAAAAGGCCGCATACTTACTAGCAGTGTTGTCGTTTTTTTAAAAATGAAGGCTTCAAGATAGCATAAATAATAGGAGCTGGTAAAATATTTCGTTTGGTCAGTCGTATTTTAAGTCAGGTGGTCAGAATAGTGCTCTTTAACCAACTAATACTAGCTTGAATCGATACCTGCAGATTTGTCTTCTGATCTTTAGGGAGTTTGTGGTTTACACATTGATTTTTAGTGCTCTGGCACTGGTCATATATCTCAATATAGGCTGGTTGGGGCTTATCTACATTTTCTGGACCAAGGTTGTCGGTTTCCTCTCCATTTGCGCCCTCTATCACTTCTCAAAAAGTAATCAGCTTACTTTTTTTCGAAACCTTGGCTTGTCGGTGCAAGCACTTTTGGCCGTAGCCGGGCTCTCTGACATTATACTGTTCTTAGCCTTAGTAGCAATTGTTAATTCGATTACATGACTCAACACCATGTATTAGAAGGTGACTCAATAGACTTCCGTTATGGAGACCATAGCGTGCTGACCGGTGTATACATTAAATGTGAAACTGGCAAAGTAACCGGCTTGCTGGGTAGAAATGGTACAGGAAAATCAACACTATTCAATATACTGTTTGGTACCGCCAGCCCCGGAGGCGGTTCGGTAAGATGGAATTCCAATTATGTGAGGAGCGCTTTCCGAAAAAGTGGCCTCGTCAGTTATATGCCGCAGTTTCCCAGTATTCCGGGGCACCTCAGTTTCAAAAAGCTATTGAAGTTGTTCGGTTACGATGATGATCAGGTTGAGGAAGTTTTAAGCTACCACCTGGTTAAAAAACATTTCACTACCCGATTTAGCAACCTTTCTACAGGTGAGAGAAAATTGCTGGAAGCATTGCTCCTACTTCATTCCAGAAGCCATTTCGTTTTGCTAGACGAGCCTTTCTCGTTTTTGTCGCCTTTGCAGGTCGAGCAGCTGCTGCCTGTTGTCCGGTCTCAGGCACGAACAAAAGGTATTTTACTAACTGACCATCGTTACCAGCAGGTCATCGACAGCAGCGACACCGTGCTTCTTTTGAAAAATGGTTCTGTTCATCCTATTCAGGGAATTGATGGCTTAAAAAGTTTAGGATACATTAGGTAAACCAAACTTTGCCTGGGTCAATAATATCAGACTGCTCACTATCATTAATAATGGTTTTGTGAAAGAAGGGCAAAGAAGCCTGAAATAGCGATAGCCAATATGGTCATTCCCTGCACCAGCGACATGACAGTAATCGTTCGGTAAGCGACTTTGATGTCTTTGATTCCTGAGAATTGAGCCACCACCCAAAAGAAAGAGTCGTTGGCATGAGACACAGTCATTCCTCCCCCACCAATGGCTGCCACCATGAGCACAATGCCAGTGGGATTATCAAGCCCACCAAGCGACAACAGGGGGCCAAGGATGGAAGAGGTAATCACCATAGCCGAGGTGGTAGACCCTTGCGAGGTCTTGAGGATGGCTGTGAAAGCAAAACCCGCCAGAATAAAGTAGATACCACCGGCATCTCCGCCACTTAGCCAGCCTTCCACCATTTGGGCCATTGGCGTGGCCTTTAGTACGGCACCAAACGCAGCGCCAGCACCCGTGAGAATAAGGACGGGCCCGGCTTGCACAAGGCCTTCCTGAAAAGAAGACGAGCGTTCAACCTTTCCTATATACTTTAACAACGGCACTGCTATAAGCAAGCCTGCCAGCAAGGCGATGACAGGGTTTCCTAAAAAGACTAGAGCATCTATAAGTCCATTGTGGAAACCAACAAACTGCGCAACCGAGCCAAGACCAATGAGTATCAATGGAATGAAAATAGGACTCATGGAAAGGCCCAGGGAAGGCAAAGACTGATCAGAAAGAATGGGAGTGTCACTCAGCTCTGACTCGTAGGGATATTTTTTGAAAATATACTTTGAATAGCTAACAGCAATTAAAACCACCGGGATGGAAATAAGCAGTCCTGAAATGATCACCAAACCTAAGTAGCTTTCGCCGCCCAGGTTACCTGCCGCAGCAATAGGCCCTGGCGTGGGTGGCACAAGTGTATGGGTAGTATACATGCCGCCAGCCAATGAGAGGAACAAAGAGCCGGCAGCGATATTTCGCTTTTGCGCCATCACATGACAAAGCCTTGAGAGTATAATAAAGCCTGAATCACAAAAAACAGGAATACTCACCAGGGCCCCTAAAAAGCCAATCCCCAGCTCCGGGCTCTTTCGTCCGATTGTTTGCAAAATAAACTCTGCAGTTTTTACAGCAGCACCAGATTTCTCCAGGATTACCCCCAGAATACTCCCCAATATGATCACTATCCCAATACCACCAATGATACTCCCGAAGCCGTCATTAATAAAACCAACTACTTTGATGGCTGGAATACCCACCACAATGCCTACAAGCAACGACGCCATGAGCAACATGATGAAAGGGTGCACTTTGAACACCGAGGCCCCGACTACAATCAGCACAACAGCCAAAAGGATGACAACGAGCAGCAGCGGGCCTTCTATCATGATCGAGCAGGGTTGGTTTTTACATCAATAATAAAATTTGTTCTGGATAAAAGGGCTCCATTTATCATATTCATGGCATGGAACAATCACCAGGACAAAGCAAGCTCACATTTGCAGAACAGCTCCTCGATTTTTTGGCTCACCTTGAGTGGCCTGAGGTGCCAGAAGACGTGGAAGTGATGAATCCTTATGCCGACACAACCGCCTGGGCCCTTACGCAGGCTTTTTACCGGAAATACTATTCGGACAATCAGGCCAGAACGCTCATCATTGGCATTAACCCGGGTCGTTTCGGCGGTGGGGTAACGGGCATTCCTTTCACAGATCCTTTGAAGTTGCAGGACATTTGTGGCATTGAAAACAACCTCGTAAGAAAGCAGGAGCTCTCCTCAACATTTATCTATCACATGATTGCCGCTTTTGGCGGCCCCAAAGTTTTCTACCAACACTTCTGTTTTTCGGCTGTGTCGCCAGTGGGCTTTACCATGCATGGCAAAAACCTCAACTACTACGACCACAAGGAGCTGCAAACCAAGCAATGGGTGAGCTTTATGACCAACTGTTTCGAAAGCCAGCTACAAATGGGCGTCAACCGTGAGGTGGCCTACGTGCTGGGTCAGGGACAAAATCTGAAGTTTCTTTCAAAGCTGAATGATGAAAAGGGCTTTTTCAAAAAGCTGGAAGTGCTGCCGCATCCAAGATGGGTGATGCAGTACAGGTTGAAGAGGCTGGAGGAGTTTATCAATGTTTACATTGACAAACTCTCCGTTCATATCTAACTGTTTTTCACAAAAACCGTCAGTGCCGGAACCCAATATTATCAAGGTAAACAATCCCCTTCGACGGCTTTCCAAACTCAAAACGTATCTCAGTTAGCCCAGCCCAATTCAGCTCAGCATCACTCACGTCTATTTCCACATATTCAAACTGCGGTTCCCAAAAGACGTTGAAGCGATCTTTAGTCATCTTATCCGATTTGAAATAGTGCGATTCTGCCCTGGGTGCCAAAACATGGTAGTCCGCAAGCTGCCTTTCAAATATGTTGCCCACACTGTCTTTGAAAACAATCCTGAAATCAGGAGTCAGCTCCCCCTTGATCGAATCCAGCAAGTCTTTGTCTCCATGCGACAAGTCGAACACAAACCGGCTGGGGTTGAACGCCTCTCCTAAGCCGTTCGGGAAGCTTACTTTATAGGTCGCTGTACTCCCTGACGCTGAGTCAAGCTGCCAGCCAAGCAGGAGTGCATTGTTTTCCTGAAATAGCTTGCCCTTATATTGCATCAGCTCTTCTCTGAACACTTTGAAGCTGTCGGCTTCGGATTTTCCATTACCAAAACTTTCAATGTCAATATCAGATTCGAAGTCTTCCAGCATGGCTATCTGATTGTCCTGATATACAATACTGATATTGTTTTTGGGTAACCACTTGCCGGCAGACCATCTGTTTCTGAACACAGCCCTGTAATCGGCCTGATCAAAAAGCGCTGACTTGAGAAACGCACCGATCATCACTTTTGCGGTTTTCCGCTGTATTTCCCCATCCACCAGCGGGGTTTTGTTGAGCAGGTAGCTATAGGGAGGCCCCGCATCGTTGGCTCCCCAAATGGTGTTGAACTGCCCATGGTTGGCCCCATGAATGAGAACGCCTGCTTTGAAAGTGCTGTCTGTCAATTCCGTCCTTCTGTATTGGCGAAGTCCGTAAAAGCTATCTTCATCGCTGTCCAGCGAGCCTTGAAGCGCCAGGAAATTCACTCCTTTCAACTCCATGCGTCTCTCGTAGCGGTAGTCGGTTTGAGCCAGGGCAATCACCCCCTTAATGCCGAAATGAAAGTCAAAAGCTTCCAGTGCGTTATCGGGAAAGGCGGGAAGCTCATTGAAGGCGGCGGCAATACTTACCGCCTCTCCCCCTCTGCTGTGACCAATCAGAGCCACTCTGTTCAGGTCAACTTTTCCAAACAGCTCATGAGTTTTGTCCTCATTCCATTGTTTCCACTGCTGCAAATGCTTCAACAGCAACCAACCTCGGGCGGGCATTTCCTTGCCGCCGAAGTCTCCATCAGGTGACCCATTCAGGAAGTTTTCGTCTACCGACACCATAATGATGCCGTTAGAGGCCATCCACTCACCCAGGTAGGCATAACCGGGGTCGGAGTACTCCAGCATGGAGTGATTCCCATGCACGGTGAGTACGATAGGGAATGGCCCTGCCCCCTCCGGCATCCAAACGAGTCCGTTTACAGGAAGCTTTTTTGGCCCAAAACCCCAGTATTTTTCTCTACCCTTATGCTTGTCGCCTTTCCAGGCTGGAATGATTCGGGAGCCATCAACGGTAGGGGTAACAAACTTCACCTCCTTAGCAAACTGTTTCCGTCTCTTGCTATCTCCCGACCCATAGCTAAAAGTCTTCACTCCAAAAGTGCCATTCAATGTAGGGTCGGCCAGGGTCAACTGGGTACCCTTCTTCGGTGGAGTGGAAGGCAGCGTTGCCTCCTCCGGACTCCCGACGTAAGTAAGCCAATAGAACCCGACGACGAGAATAAGCGAACCAACCGACCCCAGCATGAACGCAAGATTGAGAAAGGTCTTCGATGATTTCTTTTTAGAAAAAGTGCCCAGCAAAAAGGCTGACAAAGGCAACGCCGTTAGCCATACGCCCACCGCTCCCAACCAGTAGTATTGGGGTGGGAAACGAAAAAAGTTACTCCCGATGAGCCAACAAACCGTTATCGAAGATACAACCAATGCACCCACTGGTGCCTGCCGCTTGTTCACCCAACGATCCAGGTGAAAATACATGAGCCCGAGACCATATTGGGCAGCTATTCCGTAGATAATTCCGAGCACCAGGTTCACCTCCCGGGGATCATAGCTTCGGAAGTAGTAAGCCGCAGTTGCAGCAAAGGCAACATTCGAAATTGCCAAACCAAACAGCACTGATTTCTTTAAACAGTCTTTTCGCTTCTTACTCGTTAAGATTTTTTTCCATGGGTTCAAAAACCCCCAAACCTTAGGTTGATTTGATTTCAAACGTATGCAGTTAAATATGAAGTCATTTATTTAAAAGGATGGGTGCGTTTACTATGCTTTTTATTGAACTGTGTTCATTCTTCAGTCGAGAATATACTTAACTTAGTGCGCTTAAAACAAGCCATAAATGGAAGAAAGGAAATTCTTCGTCATTGATTTTGACAGCACCTTTACAAAAGTTGAAGCCCTGGACGTGTTATGTGAGGTATCTTTAGACGGAAGGCCGGAAAAAGAAGAAGTACTTCAAAAAATCAAGGACATCACAGATTTAGGGATGGAAGGCAGCATCGATTTCAGAGAATCACTGAAACGCAGGCTCGATCTTCTGCAAGCACATAAAAATCACTTGCCACCCCTCATCGAACGCCTGAACAAACTCATCACTAAGTCTGTAAAGCGTAACAAAGACTTTTTTGAGACCTATAGCGACAATATTTTCATCATCAGCAATGGCTTCAAAGAGTTCATCGTCCCTATTGTGACTCCCCATGGGGTAAAGGCTGAAAACGTATTTGCCAATGAGTTCCGTTTTGACGACAAAGGAAACATCATCGGCTTCGACGAAGACAATATCTTATCGAAAAGTAACGGAAAGCCAGCCTTGATTAAGTCTCTGAACCTTGATGGCGAGGTATATGTTATCGGCGATGGATATACCGACTATGAAATAAAAGCGGCAGGCTTTGCCAAGAAATTCTATGCCTTCACCGAAAATGTATCCAGGAAAAAAGTAACTGATAAAGCAGACCATATAACACCATCCTTCGACGAATTTTTGTACATGAACAAGATGAACACCACCCTTTCTTACCCTAAGAATCGAATCAAAGTGCTTTTGCTGGAGAACATCCATCCGAGAGCCATAGAAATACTCAAAGAAGAAGGCTATCAGGTAGAGGTTCACGCAGCCGGCCTCGATGAAGATGAGCTCATCGAGCGCATCAAAGATGTTTCTATTCTTGGTATCAGGTCAAAAACCCAGGTGACTAAAAAGGTACTTGAAAGTGCTCAACGGCTTATTTCCATTGGCGCCTTTTGCATTGGCACCAACCAGATCGACCTGGAAACAGCAGAAAAGAAAGGCGTTGCAGTATTCAATGCACCATTTAGCAATACACGTTCGGTAGTGGAGCTGGCCATTGGTGAAATGATCCTTTTGATCCGCAACCTCCCTGACAAAATTGCCAAAATGCATGACGGCGTATGGAACAAGTCGGCCAACAATAGCTTCGAAATCCGTGGCAAAAACCTGGGCATTATCGGTTACGGAAATATAGGCTCCCAGCTTTCTGTTTTAGCTGAATCGATGGGCATGAAAGTGCATTTCTTTGATGTGGAAGAAAAGCTGGCACTGGGTAATGCGACCAAGTGCAATACTTTGGACGAACTGCTGGCGGTTTCAGACATACTTAGCCTTCATGTGGATGGCAGAAAAACCAACAAGAACATCATTGGCGCCGCTGAGTTCAAGAAAATGAAAGATGGCGTGATCTTCATGAATCTGAGCCGTGGCCATATCGTCGACATCAAAGCGCTGAAAGATGCCATTGTCTCCAAAAAGGTGAGTGGCTGCTCAGTGGATGTATTCCCCCACGAGCCTATCAGCAACAACGAAGAGTTTATCAGTGAGTTGAGAGGGCTGCCCAACACCATCCTCACTCCTCACATTGGCGGTAGCACGCTGGAGGCACAGGAAAACATTGCCACCTACGTACCCAATAAAATGATCGAGTATGTGAACACGGGCTCAACCAGCGGGAGCGTCAACTTCCCGAATGTGACATTACCACTGCTCAAAGAGGCTCACAGGCTTCTGCATATTCATGAGAACATACCTGGCATTATGGCCAAAATCAATCAGGTGTTTGCCAAGCATGAAATCAACGTGGTTGGACAGTACCTGAAAACCAACGAATTGACAGGCTATGTCATCGCCGACATCAACAAAAAGTACGACAAAGAAGTGCTAACCGACCTGAAAGCTATTGAGGGGACGATTAGGTTCAGGGTTTTGTATTAATATAAGGAGCCCTTTTATTAAACATGGGCTCCTTATGCTTTTCTACTTCGTAAATGTAAACTCCACCACATTGTATTCGTCGTTGAATCCTCCATCAGTGAAGGTCAGTTTCATCGTCGACGAAGTAAGCTCTTTCGGGTTAAGAGTGGCAATGCTCAAGGCGGCACCAAGTACTTTACCTTTTGAGTCGTCCATTTCAATGTAGATGCTCTTATCTTCGTCGGCGTCCCATTTGAAGGCGCCCTCGTATGTTTCAGCGGGGTGCTCTCCGCCTAAATAGTCAACTGTACCATAAGTTACCGAAAAGCTGCCTCTGTAGTAGCTGTCGTCACTGTCCTTGTCTTTTTTGAACTCAGTCCAGCCAGCTACGTCGTTGTATTCCCGCTCGTTAGTGGTTTGGGCGTTGTCTGCATTGCCGCCCGGCACAAACAAATCATAAGCCTTTACCGAAGTCAGGTTCCACTTCCCGAGGTATGGCTCTACATATTTAAATGAAGGGTCTTGCAGCTCGTTAAGCTTGTCGCAGCCGCTAAGGCACGCACCCATGATAACAGCGCAAAAGATGATTCTCGATTTCATGCTCTAAGTTTTTCCTCAAAGGTATTTTGAAGAGAGAGCCAAGAACATCACTTCAATCAGGTATTTTCTGGTAGGTGCTGGTGGGTATGGAAAAGTATCAAATGACCGGTATAGCTCTGTGGTCAATCTTTACTCTTGTCCTTCCTTTTCGGGCTTACCTGCAGCATGAACGCAGCCGAGCGGTATCCATATGCAAGCATTTGAGTTTGCTTTTTGAATACCTTCACACCAATTTGTATGGCATCATTGTAGCATAATCCTGCAAAAACATTGGATGTGTTATTAAGACTATTATTGTTTGAATATTGTGCACCAACAAACGCCCATTTGCCAATGTAGGCCGTTGCATTCAAATTCAATATTGCCGACAGTTCACCGGGGAGGGCATAAAGTGCCGATGGCGTCAACTTTAACCATTTGCTTAGCCTGAAATCTTGCTGGATAAATGCAAATAATTTCCTTCGATCTTTAATTTCCGAGAAATCATCGGAAAAATTTTCCCGATAATTGTACGGGTAATTGACAAAGCTCAGACCTGCTTTCGTCCCCTTAAAAAACGAATAGCTCGCTCCAAGGTCGTAACTAAAATAGTTTGACCTCACCACACCGGCAAGGAGAGAAGAACCACCATAAATGCCTAGTTTAGAAAAATCACTTTCTTGTCGGATGTAAAAAAAAGAACTACCCAACGCAAGCTCATTCCCTCCGGAAAATTTCCATCTATAGTTGTACATCAGCGTATACCTCCACCCAGAATGCACCCCTAATGTTTCCCTGCTCATGGCTGCGCCAATGCCACTGTTGATTTTCTTAAGGTGTTGATCGTAAGAAAAAGTTGCACTAGCAGGTGCTCCATCGACACCGCTGGAAGGCAGGTGAGAAATCAGTGTGAGTGTTGGGTCATCACTTTCGCCGGCCATGGCAGGATTGATAAAAAGAGGAGCAGAAAAATAGAAATCCTTAACTGAAAGTGTTTGGCCAGAGGCAACGTTTAACAAAAAAAGAAGCATCAGGGAAAGTGAAATTGTTTTCATCTCTTTTACCAGTTAGTAGAAAACATCATGGTTTTACTGTCTGCGATTTTTTTAATTAATTATTTACTCATGACTAGCACGGCAATATCAATAAGAGATGTAGTCAATTAGTAACCACCTGAAAGACGTATATTTAAAAATAAAATAGCCCACACAAGGCTTCCCCTCCGCTAATTATGGCAAGGTTACTCGTATTACATTTTATTATTAAAACCATATTTGAGCATTACTCCTACGTAGCTATCGCTGTACTGATTTTCCATAGACCACATGTTCAGGCGTGCCCTCATAGCTACCTGAAAAGAGTCAGTAAGATTTAGTCCAGCATATACACTCACTGGCCCGACAGGATAGTCATTGCTATAGCTTTTGTAAGGGCTGAATTTAGCTCCAATAAAGACTTTATTGCTGAACCTCAGAAGTAAATTAACATCCAGGATGCTCTGTGAGGAATAAGTCCTGGGAAGATACAGAACATACATAAGTGTAGGTTCGAGGCTAAATTTTGGCCCGAGGCGAAAAATGGTTTGGGAAAACACATTGACCTGTCTGCTGTTGTAGGCAGATAAGCCGTCTGTGAATTTGGCCTTTGATGCCGCTGCGTTCTGCATACTTAAACCCAGGAGAAATGATTTGTATTTGTAGCTCAAGCCCAGATCAACATCAGCATTGACCCCATTTACATTTCCTTCGGGCAGCTGCCCATAAGGAGTATATTGCCCATCCCAATCCGAAAATAAATAGAAAGCATACTGATTCAAATTAACTCCCATCCCAATCCCTAGTTCAGCGTCAGCTGATACTTTGTGCTGGTAAGCATACATCACTGATTGAGAATAACTGGAGAAAATATCAGAGCTATTGATACCTATTACGACTCCAACAGCGCCACCGATCCCCTCTACCTTACTGTCGCCAGACAGCATGTATCCATTTACAGAAGTAGCGTAACTTGGTTGCATGTCAAAGTCAGCTACCAGCAATAGATTTTGCTTTTCATTAAGTCCAGCGAAAGCTGGATTGGCAATTTTTGGATCAAACAAATAAAAATCAGACCAAGTACGTCCGGTGTTAAATTGAGCTGATAAGGAGCTGGCAAGACAAGATAAAATAAGAATACTAAAAATATTTTTCATAGTCTGCTGTAGTCAGGAAATGTGAAAGCACAGAAATCCTCTTGTAAAATTACCTTAAGTAAGGCAAATTATTCCATCAAACAACAAAGACTTTGAAAAATTTCTGTATGAAATAGGTGTACTTCTCAATTAAATTGCAGCGGTGTTTCTTATCTTGCCCCTACTCCCATCGCCATCATAGCCCCGAGCAACGGAATGATCAATACAAGAGTCAGCTCGATACGAAGAATCATTTTCATCTTCTTTGGAATGTCAATCACTTCTTCTGGATCGCCCTTCCTTTCTTTCAGAAAGTAAAAAGTGGGAATCAGAGAAATAGCTCCTACAATACCAAAAAGAATGAGCTTGGCATAAATAATCCATCCGTTGCTGTAGAAGTCGGCAGGCTTGCCCACTCCAAACCACAAGGTAAAGCCAGCGCCCATTACGAGCAGGGCGCCGATTCCATACACGGCATCGACAATGGAGAGCCTCTGGATAGCTTTGCGGGAAAGCCTGTCTTCCAGGAGCAGGTGCTCCCCTACCAAACTGCTGAATACAGCCAGAATACCCAGGTAGTGAAGGTACTTAACCAAAATATAGCCAGTCATCTTACTATTAGTTAGCCTTTATAGGAATGGTGAACTTTACTTTTTCAAATGCTACGTTGATATCAACGCCGCCATCTGCAGGAGATAGTGTGATGGTGTGTTGTTCTGTCAGAGAGCCATCCGTCACAACTGGAACAGTAGTTTTAAGAATATCGAGGCTATAGTCAGGTTCCATAGCTCCCCATTTTCCCAGCTCCGTGTTTACAATCACTTCAAAAGTGTTGGGGCCTGGCACGGCATATATCTTGTAAGTACCCTTCTGCAGCGGCTTTCCGTTAAAAAGCACGTCACTACTAAAAGTCACTTCTGTCGATTCATTCGCACCCAGCCTCCAGTAAACACCATAAGGCTGCAGCGCTCCTTCTTCCTTAGTTCCAAATACAACTCTATTGCGGACAGATGGGCGGCTGTAAATCAAAGAAACGTTCACCCCACCGTTGGATAGTTCAGCACTACCCGGAGGGCTAAGTGTCCTGTTGCGATTCATCATATAAAGCGTGGCAGCCGCAATCAGCACCACAAACACGCCAACTCCAATTAGTATTTTCTTTCGCATATCAATAACGGTTTATATTTAACCCACAACTTAATCAATTTTGATTGATCTATACGCAAGAGCAACTTTACCTGATGATGAATTTTAGATGCCAATCCTGCTTCGCCAGATCCGGGTTCTCAACAGTTGTATCTTCATCAAAAAGTCGTTGGAGGTTGTTGCCGGCAAGATCCTCAATGGTTGGGTCAACAACCAGCACATAGGAACCTGGCAACCACAGCTTAGCTGGCTTAAAAGTCAGTCCGGTTTCGCTAGCTGTGATTTCAAAAACGCCATCAACTATTTGCCCGTCGCCACTTTCCGTCTTCACACTAAATTTCCCATCCAATGAGCCAAAGTCCATCGGCTCGCCGAATTGAACAGTAAGTGCATCATTGCTGCCAGCAGATGGGGCCACCAGCTTCCATGTCTCAAGGTCGGGCTTCACCCTGTCATCATCACCGGTGGAAAAAGGACGACTAAATCGCTGACCTAATTGATCTCCTTTTTGGCTACTAAAGGCTCCTTTGACTACCAGCGAATATCGCTTGCCGGGTTGTAGTGGAGTGCCGTGCATTCGATTGGGTTGCAAATCCCGTTTGATTTTCCCCGGATCAAACCACAGAGTCAGCATGGTATTATCAGCGTTCCACAAGGCTGGCTGCAATGGCAGTATCGCAACAGGCAGCCTCCGTCCATTTTCGTCTGCCACGTAAATATGTTCGTAGACGCCATCTGCCCTCATGGGCTGATCAAATTTGACATACATCTTTAGCTGATTGGCGGGAACAGTATTTGAGCTTGGGTAAACGGCCAGTACAATGGGGGGTGGCTCGTTGTCGCCCTCAAAACGAAATTGGGAAAGCAACTTCTCCCCCTCCTTAATTACATATTCCTGCCCTTCGGCAAAAGGAATAGCCGCTCTGAAAATAGTTTTGTCCCCTTCTGTTAGAAATTGCCCAAAAATAGGCCTTGGGTTATTCTGGAGGGCAACTGAAAGTCTTTTTAGGTCGCCATTGTAAGTAAACTGAATGGCTACTGCCTTTCCTTTTTCCAAAATAAACTCAGGAGAACGTTGAGCAGTAGCCACATAGTAACTTAAAACCAGCAGGGGTATTAAGTAATATTTCTTCAAGTATGGATGAATTTATAACCAAAAATCATTGCCAGTGATAAGGTTAAGATCACCATTGGCTTCTCTTTTTAACATTACAAAGTTCTTGTCGCCCAATTTATCCAATTGAACAACATTGACCATAGGAAGCGCTATAAAATTAACACCGCCCGTTTTGCCAGGCTCCTCGATCGGCTCTGTAAGGCTACCTTCAAATCCGGCAATGTCAGAGAACCTCACCTTCATTACCGAACGATTACTGTTGGCCATCAAAAGAAAGCTCTCTCCACCTTTGTTAATCACTATCATATCCAGCGGCGTATTGCCAGCACCAAATTCGGCGACCGTGCGGCCTTTGATGTGCTTGCCACCTTTCAACTCATCCATTGGGAAAAGCACCAATGGCGTGCATGTGTAGCTGGCTACCAGGTAGTCTTTGCCGTTGATTGTGCTCGTGGTGAATGTCTTCACTGGTGCGTAGGTCTCAAATCGGCCATGAGCCGCATGATATATTTCAAGAGAAGCGTCGTCCTGGCTGTTTCCAAAAGGAAAGGCCATGGTTCGGAATGTCGAGCTGAACTCGGCATTGCTCAGGCCTGTCACCATTACCTTGCCATTCTTAAACTCAATGTCAGATACTGTCCACACCCGCTGAGCCCTGCCTCTGTCGTCTTTGTAGTCTTCTGCGTAGGCGTTTTCAATCCCTCTTGAAGAATAAGAAACTTTGTCGAGAGGAACCCATTCAATTTTTTCGCCAACAAGCTTCAGTAACACAGGCGTCCCGTCCTGGTTGTGAACAGCAAAATAGGGGACATTGGATATTGGATTCACCGCCATGTCCTGAATAGAAATTTTATCTGCTGTCGTTCCCAGCGCAGCCGCAATAGCCACGTCTACATTTTTCATTTCTATTTTGGCCGGAGCCTCCGTGGCTTTTGCATCTTTTGTATCAAGAGCAACAATTGAGGCCGATTTAGAGTCCCCAATAAAAAGGATGCCTTCCGGGCCAAATGTCATGGCATTGATCGACTTGATATTCGGGTTGCCGTCCTTAAAATTGGCTTTCAGGGATTTCTCTTCTGCCGAAGCGATAAAGAAGAGCATTGAAAATAAGATTGTAAGTAGTTTTTTCATAGCGTTGGGATTTAGTATACTTTGTTAACCATTTCACCACCAATAGGTTAAAAGTTAATTATAAGCGGTTAGAATTGCCAGCATTGGCCCAAAGAAAGTCCTTTAACGGACATGAAACTTAGGCTAGTCGGCATAGATGATAAATCCTTGATTCGTTAGAGCCGGTTATTTCAACCTGAGGAATCATCCGGTTCTTACAAGTGAAAGAAGCGTGCAAACCAGTCTATCCCAATTTTGCTTCGTTCCCAATATTCCGGTTATCACAAAGGTTGATTTTATGTTTTGACTTCAACTTATTAAGTGAGATATTACACTGTTGCCGCCAACAAACAACACTGGTAGCGATTGAACAAATACTGCTACATACCTAACCCTACCTCAAATGAAAAGATTTGAAGCATTGGATATTTTTCGTGGGATGACGATTTGTCTCATGATCATTGTGAACACGCCCGGCGATGGCGCCTCTACTTTCTCTTTGTTGCTTCACGCCGACTGGCATGGGTTCACCCCCACCGACCTTGTTTTTCCTTCCTTCCTTTTTGCAGTGGGCAATGCCCTGGCTTTTGTAATGCCTAAATGGCAAGACTGGGAGTTTAAAGACGTTTTTCTGAAGCTTCTAAAGCGATCCGCCGTCATCTTCCTTCTAGGCTTTATCATGTACTGGTTTCCTTTCTTCAGGCAGGATGCGTCCGGTGCATGGTCATTTATACCGTTTTCAGACACCAGAATACTTGGTGTGCTGCAACGGATTGCCATTTGCTACTTCGCCGGTGCGTTGATGATCCATTTCTTTTCCACCAAAACGCTGTACTGGGTATCCGGAGGGCTTTTGCTTGGCTACTGGGCAATTATGTCGTGGTTTGGTGACCTCTCCATGCTGGGCAATGCTGGACAAACGCTGGATCTCCTGATTTTAGGTGACGGGCACATGTACCACGGCGAGGGTGTCGCTTTTGAACCAGAAGGAATACTTAGTACACTGCCTTCTATTGTCAATGTGATTGGCGGCTATCTGCTGGGGCTGTACGTTAAGGAAGGTATCAGCTACGAAAAACTGGCCAAGGTCATGCTGTATGGTGCCTACATATTGTTGGTCGCCTATTTGTGGAACTTCATCTTCCCTTTCAACAAAAAGCTTTGGACGAGCTCTTTTGTCGTCCTTACTATTGGATTGGACTTCATCATTATTGGCATTATTATCTACCTGACGGAGTTTTCTGCCAAGCCATATAAATTCAGCTTTTTCCAGACCTTCGGAAAGAACCCTCTTTTCATTTATTTGCTTTCCGAATACCTGGCCATCACGATGTATGTGGTCAAAATAGGAGACAGGAGTCTTTTCCGTGTGGCTTATGAGAGCCTTTTCAGTTGGTTGCCCCCCTACATCAACTCGCTGGCCTTCGCCGTTGCGTTTATGATGATTTGCTGGGCTGCCGGCAAATGGCTTGAGAAAAGAAACATTTACATCAAGGTGTAAAAAGCAGAGGGATCCGGCGAAAGATCCCTCTTAGATGAACAAAACCGATGACCGGGTCAATTAACCACCGCCACCAGGTACTTTGAAGATTTCCAAAATTCTTCGGGATTGGTTATTACCAGCGTAGAAAAGTCACCAGTCTCGTCTTCTCTTACTTTGTAAGAGTCGCCAGGGTGATTTGTGACAATGTCCACTTTTTTCCCAGCAAGTAGTATTTCACTTGTTGCGGTGATGTCGATGCGTTCAAATGAATCATTGTTAAAATCAGCGTTTAGCTTCTCTACCTTACCCAATCCTAGAATTCCCCCTTCTTTGGTAACGACCTGCTCCTCCTTCAGCTTCTTATAGGTGCCTGTTGCTACATAGCCAGTGTTTAGCTGCTCCTGCTGAGTAGCCAGTAAGTCATTTTGCTCACTTATTATGGTCTCATTTTCCAGTTTAACCCCATTAAGGGTGTCCACTTTCATGGAGAGTACTGCCACATTGTCCAGGAGCTCTTTATTCGATGTATTCAAAGCCACCAACGTAACCTTCAACTCGTTCACCTCCACGTTTTTTTCTTCTACCCTGGCCTGAAGGTTGTTCACCAACTTATTAAACTCTTTCATCTTAACGGATGAGCCCTGCAGGTTTTGCTGCAATTCAGCAATTCGGGTCTTGTTGGCCGCCAAAAGCGCATTAATTGCTTTTATGTCGGCTACAATAGCCTTCTCAGCTGAGGACGAATTTTCCACTTCTTTGGACGTGGCAAGCCCTATTTTCTCTTCACGCTCCTTTATCTCCGCCAGGTTACTTTCAATCTCATTGAAAGTCTCAAGGTAGCTATTGAGCCTCTCTTCCAGCTTGTCATTCTCGCCCTTAAGCGTTACATTCTCAGTCGTCAAATTCTCCACCTTTTCCTTATTACAGCCAGCCAAAATTATCGGCACGGCCACAAACAATATCAATCTGTAATTTTTCATAGCTAATTGGTTTATGGTAAAAAACTTATCGATGTACCCGTTTTGAGTATAATACTTAAAATACGATAAATTATATAATTTATTGTATTTTACTAAGTAAAATTAGGCCTTGTTACGGGTAGATCGGGCGAAGGATGCCCGTCGTGCGTTTGAACAACGCAAAAGGATTCTTGGGTACTAGAAACTAACTAAGTGGGCGGATTGACCAGAGTAGTCCCACCCACATATAACGCAGTAAAGAACTACCTGCCAGCCGGGGCCTTTCTGCGGACTTCTTCCAGTTGATTGACAGCCGTTTGCAGCTCACGTTTCAGTTTTACCTGCTTTTCATTTGATCTTTGACGAAGTTCTTCTAATTCATCAGTGACCAGGGCCAGGTCTCTCTTAGCTCTGTTTGTGATCGAATGACTGTTTTTGAATGAAACATACATGATGCCCAGCAGCACTAGCAGGCCGCCTACAATTCCCCAAACTACAGTATTATAGAAGGTCTTATTAAGAGACATCCCAAGAAAACTTATCTCACCATTAACTTCCTCGCTTGCCTGAAGCTGCTCATTGACTACGGCCAAGCTATCGTTGGCCGCTTCCAGTGTCTTGTTGATATTCGCTATGGCAATTTTAACATCCGCTATTTCCTCTCGATAACTAACCAAACTATCTTCCACTTCTCCCCAGAAGCTGTTGAGCTGTTGAGTGGCGATTACTTTATATTTTTCATAGGTCTCCGCATCCTCCACCATTTCTTTGTACTTGGCATGCAGCGTTCTATTTTCGTCACTTTGTTTGCCAAATGCCATCCCGGCATTCAGGCCGATCAAAAGGACAAGCACCCCACCCCTCCTGATCTCCGGTAAAATCATTCCTTTCATAGCTAATCTTTTAAAATAAACACTGGTTACTAATTTTCCTTCTTCTTAAAAATGCTCTTAATTTTCGATAAAAAGCCTTTCTTTTTCTCCTCTCCAAAGTCCCTTACTTCCTGTTCCTTTCTGGTAAGCAGGCCTTTGATAAAACCTTCCTTCTCTTTATACGGCTCGCAGTCAACTAAATATAACAAATCATCCGAAAGAGCGGCAAATCTCTCTCGAGTAATGACATTGTAATGACTGTCGTTGTTGAGTTTTTCCAGGAAGAATGCAAATATAGGTAAAGCTGATGATGCTCCCTGCCCTAATATAGTACTTTTAAAGTAAATTTTAGGATTATTTGCGCCAACCCAGGTAACAGTAACCAAATTTGGCAGCATTCCCACGAACCACCCGTCCCGGTTTGACTGAGTAGTGCCGGTTTTGCCTGCCAAAGCGTTGGGGAGGTTGTACCTGGAATGAAGTCGCTTGCCAGTTCCGTCGTTTATCACTGCCTGCATCATGTCGAGCATAATTTTGCTGGTGTTTTCGCTCATGGCCGCTTGCTGCTCGTCGGCAACAAACTCTTCCAATACATTCCCTTCGCCATCCTCCACTCTTAGCAACATTTGAGGTGCAACAGGTATCCCATGATTGAGGAAAGCTGCATAAGCCCCGGCCAGCTCTATTGTCGAAATGTCTGCTGTGCCAAGTGCCAGTGAGGGCACTTCCGGCAATGTGCTCGAGATATTAAGGTTCCTGGCCAACTTTACCGTCGAGGCTATACCTGTTTCTTCCAACACTTTCACCGACACGGTATTGACGGAGTGCGTCAAAGCCCCTTTCATGGTATAGAAGTTATGGGTCTCCGCTTCGGCATTTTCGGGAGCCCAGTTCTCCATGTTTTCGTAAGTAATTTGCTTCGAAGAATAGTAGTCGCATGGTTTCACTCCCTTCTCGAGAGCGCTGGCAAAAACGAAGGGCTTGAATGTAGACCCCACTTGCCTTTTAGTGTTAACGTTTACATGGTCATATTCAAAGTACTGATGGTTAATACCACCAACCCAGGCCCTCACAGCCCCGGTTTTCGGATCCATCGCCACGAAACCGGCCTGTAAAAATTTGAGGTAATGCTGCACGCTGTCGTACACACTTGCCTTTACCTCTTGATTTCCAGCCCATTCAAAAAGCTCCATCATCCTTTCCTTATGTAATGAGTCGGCAATCTCCTTTTCTGTCAGTCCCTTTTTCCGGAGAGACAGATAAACCGGCGTTTGCTTAACTGCATGCTCTATCAGCTCTTTGTTCTTTAGCCATGGAGCGTTACTCCCCCACTCTTTTTCGAAAGCGGTTTGCAGCGCTGCCATATGCTTTTGCATAGCAAGCTCCGCTGCTTGCTGCATACCGGCATCCAGCGTGGTGTATATTTTCAGGCCATCGGTATACAAATTGTAGGGTGATCCGTCGGCTTTGAAATGACTTTTGCACCATTCCAGCAATTGCATCCGCATCTGCTCTCTGAAATACGGTGCAGGCCCTTCATGCAGGGTCATTTTGGTATAGTCCAGCTGTATCGGCAAATCATGGTAGGCATGAAGCTCCAATTCGGTCAGATAGCCGTACTTATTCATCTGCGATAAGACCACATTCCTTCTGCTCAGCGATCTCTCAGGAAACACCCGGGGGTTGTAAGCGTAGTTGCCTTTCAACATGCCAATCAGCACAGCAGCCTGGTCTATCGTTAAGTCATTCACCGACGCATTGTAGAACCGCCTCGAAGCACTTTCCACACCAAATACATGATCGCCGAAAGGAACAGTGTTGAGGTACAGCGCTATGATTTCATTCTTGCTATAGATTTCCTCCAGTTGTTCGGCAATGGCCATTTCCCTGAATTTGTTAACCGGGATGCTCAGAAGTCCGAAATCCTGCCGTGGAAAAAGGTTTTTGGCTAGCTGTTGGGTAATGGTACTGCCGCCACCCGCACTGTTGTCCTGCAAAACGATGGTTTTGAAAAACACCCGCAAAAGACTTTTGTAGTCAATGCCATGGTGTTCGAAAAACCGGGCATCCTCTGTAGCAATCAGCGCATTGACCACGTGAGTTGGAAGGTAGTTGTAATCAACCGATGTTCTATCGTAAAGGTAGTATTTGCCAAGAAGGTCGCCGTTGGAGAAATAGATTTCAGACGCCTGGTTGTTTCTTATGCTCTGAATTTCCGTCGAGTCAGGAATAGCTCCGAACAGTCCCGCCTTCACTCCCCACCAGACAAAGAATGGAGATGCAAACAATATAAATGACAAGGTGAGCAAGCCGTAAACCAGCTTCCTCGTTCGAATAGATCCCATAGCTAAATAAAACAGGTTAACAACGGAAGCCAGTTCCGAAGTTGATTCAATAAAAGGTTACCTTACAATCTGGCTGCAGAGACTTGAAGTCCTCAATTTCCCTTGCCGACACCTTCGTATTAAAGCAGGTAAGGGATTGCAAACCCTTTATGTCTACTAAACGATCTAACCGCCCCACTTTCGTATTAGAAAAATCAATTTCTTTCAGTCTGCCAAACCTTTCAATGCCCTTAAGGTTTTTCAGTTGGGTACCAGCGCAATTGAGCGACTCCAGCTCCCTGAAATATTCTATTTCCCGCAGGTCCGCAACAGCGGTATTGCTCACGTCTAATTTTGTCAGATGAATAAGGCCCTGAATAGGCAGAAGACTGGAAACAGGGTTTTTGGAGACATTTAGTGCTTCAAGGTTGTCGAGCCTCGATAGCTCCGTGAGGGATGACAGACCAATACTGCTTAAATTAAGTGCCTTTATGTCCAGGAAGGCATACAAAGGCGCCAGCGATTTAACAGACGACCCTGCGGCGTCAATACTTGTTTGCGCAATCAATCGGTGCAACTCCATGCTTGTGGGGCTTGGGCTCAACTTTTGATTTTGCCGGAACACCGTTTGCCAATCTACTGATAAGGCCTCCCACCAGGCCATTATTTCTTTAGTTTGAAAAATCACCACCGCCTCAGGGTGTGTACGTATGAAGTTGACCACCGAACCCCTGGAAACAAAGGTGTCGTCCAGGTTTAGGTATTGAAGGCGAGGCAAGCCTTGCAACACCTCCAAATCGTACACTTTGGTGTTGATCAACTCAATCTTTTCAAGGGTAACAATACCTTTTAGCCCTGCAATGTTTTCTATCGGCGTATCATTGGCCTTCAGCACTTTGATGTCGCCCAACCTCGAGAGTGAAATAAGCTCCTCTACCGGGTTTTTACTAATGTCGAGGTAGGTAAGCTTTTTGAATCGCTCCAATGGCAGCAGGTTGGACAGCATCTTGTTTACCAGCACCAATGAATCCATGTTGACCAGCTTTACCAGCTTCTCCTTGGTAGGCTTTTGTCCTTTCGGCACTTGCATCAACGACATCAGTGCAAGGCGCCACTCGCCGGTTAGCCCTGTCCACCAGGCATCCAGCTGTCGGCTGTTCATCACTATCAGCGCCTTTTTCTTTTTACTCATGAAGTCGTCGGCCTGCTTGTCCGAGACAGAGGTATTGTCGCAATAGACCTTTTCCAGAGAAGCTATCCCCAAAAGCGCATCCAGGGATGAAACGGGGCAGTCGTTGACCATTAGGTCTCTGAGGCCACCCAAACCAGATAGCGGACTGAGGTCTGAAATAAATGTACCGTTGGCCTGCAGCACACTCAGTTTGTTTAGTTTTTCCATTCCTTCAAGCGAGGTAATGGCGGTAGAAGAAATATTCAGTTCTTCCAACCTGGTAAGTTTAATGATGGGCTCGGCGGTAGCCAGACTTGTTTGAGAAACATCAAGCCAGCGGAGCTCGCTAAGCAAGCCAATGATGCTAAAGTCAGCTGTGGGAATCCCTTTCAGCAGCAAAACACGCAGGTCGGACAGACCGGCCAGCTCGCTTAAGTCATATACTGGCGTCAAAGAAGCATCCAGCATGTTTAGTTTTTCTGAGTACTTCAAAAAGGTGATGTCCTCCACCTTAGTATTTGAAATGTCAAGGTGCTGAAGATTCGACAAGCTCCTCACCGGACTAAGGTCTGTGATCCGGGTGTTGCTCATTTTCAGGTACACCAGGCCAGGCAGCATTTCAAGCGGATTGACATCTGCCAGGTATCGGTTGTCTGAAATATCGAGACTGTCAATTCTTGCTATCATCTCCAACTGGGCATTGCTTACGCTGTCGGCAGGTATGATGCCTGCTGTTT
>TARA_R110002012_G_scaffold209450_1_pt1 | contig 49403 bp, 26 predicted proteins | sample TARA_R110002012 | Tara Oceans TARA_R110002012 (sample SAMEA4396515) | marine metagenome | biome: Westerlies Biome; feature: [DCM] deep chlorophyll maximum layer (ENVO:01000326); material: water (ENVO:00002006), including particulate matter (ENVO:01000060) such as... | depth 40 m
CTCATGCCACAGTGTAAAGCTGATATACATGAGCCTAATACATCTAAAATTATAGATCGTATAAAAGCAATAAATGCTTTTATTGATGCTGGATATGATGTACATGTTAATTATTCTCCTATCATAGTTTATGATAAATGGTTAGATGATTATGAAGAATTATTTAATATGATGAATGATTATGTAGATTATAAAAATGAAGTTTTATCAGAGTGTATATTTTTAACACACAATGAAAACAGACATAATTATAATCTTGTACAAAATCCTGAAGCAGAAAACGATCTATGGAAACCAAATGAACAAGAATTTAAAACCTCTCAATATGGAGGAACAAATCTTAGATATAGATCTGGCTTAAAAAGACAGTTTATAGATCAATTTATTAGACTACATAACAGAGTAATTCCTTGGAATAAAATTCGTTATATATTCTAGTAAATAGTTGTATATAAACTATAAATTAATTATCTTTATAAATTCTAAAAATTTCCCGATATGAATATAGAAATGAATATTCTTGAATTAATCAAGAATAAGTTAACTGCGTCTCAATATGTAATGTTAGTATTACTATTTGAAGGTAAAACAGAGGTGTTTGTTAACTACGTAAAATTATACAGTTTTGCACAAAAAGAAGTACAAGGTCTTGTGGATCAGGGTTATATATTAACCTGCGATCCTGAAAATCCTTTTACTTGTATTACTATAGCTAGAAGTAAAGTGCGAAAACTGTTAGGTGTTGAAGAATCATACTTCACTAAATTATTTGATATGTATCCTATGAAAGTTTATAATGGAAGATCTGTTAGAGTATTGAGGCCATCTAGTCTTAATGCTAAAGCAGCTAAACTTTGTAAAGAAAAATATGATAGATATGTTAAAGGTAATTTTCTAAAACATAATCATGTTATGTCTTGTCTCCAAAAAGAATTAGAAACTCGTAAAAGAGGAGGTAATATGCAATATATGCATGCTTTAGAAACTTATATAAATAAAAACGCTTGGGATGCTTATGCTAGTTTTCTCGAAGCAAATATTAATGTATCTGCTAGCGATACAAAATACGGTGAAGATTTAATATGACGGTAGTAAACAAACCAAGACTTCAATATACAAGTATAAAAAAAGCAGCTTTTGATGCAGTACAATATATTGACAATAGAAGAAAAGGATTAATTAAATCCTTAAGAACTCCATGGACAAAATATAATCATGTGAGTATGGATGGAATAGAGTGGAACACTATACATACTATAGCGGGTATGTCTGGTAGTGGTAAGACTGCTATTATAAACCAATTAGAAACAGAATTATTTAAACTAAATCCCGACGAAAAATTTGCTGTTTTATCATTTAATTTCGAGATGCTAGCTCGACAATTAGTGAGTCGTAAATTTTCAAGTGCTTTAAATACAACGACAAGAAAATTACATAGTGGTATAGAAGGATATAATTTATCTGATGCTGCTTATTATAAAGTATTATCAACGAGTAAAGAATTGACTCAATATCCTATCTGGTATGTAGAAATGCCGGGTAATGTTGAATTAATTAAAAATACTATAGAACATTTTGCTGCACAAGAAGAGAATAAAGAAAGAGGTGTAGTAGTTATGTTAGATCATACTATTCTTGTTAGAGGTAGAGCAGGTGAAATGGAGAGAATTGTTTTAGTAGAATTAATGGTTATGGCAAATGCATTAAAGAAAAAATATAAAATAGCATTTGTTTTCTTATCTCAATTAAATAGAGAGATAGAACATGCTGATAGAGCTACTGAACCATCGCAACAATTTCCTAAAAAGAAAGATTTGTTTGGTGGTGATTCTGTTTATATGTTTTCAGATTTAGTAATGGTTTCAATGAATCCTCAGCAATTAGGATTAGAAACTTATGGACCAAAAGCATGGCCTACTGGAGATGCTTTATTTTGGCATTTTCTTAAAGTAAGGGAAGGTAAGCCATGTATTGCTAAAATGAAAAATGAACTAATGTATAATCGTGTAGTTGATTACACAAATGAAGATATTAATTACAATTTAAATTCAGAAAATAATGACGAAACTGTTTAATGAAGACTATACTTTCGAAAGTGGAAGTACGGATGGTACTGATATAGTTTATCTCAATGGAGATAGCTATGAAAAGTGTGTCCAAGAATTAGAGCTATTAGCAAAAACCATTGAGGATTCTAAGAGACCTGGATACACTCAAGCTAATGGCGATGTATTATCAAATTTTAGAAAAGCTGCAGAGTTGAGCGGAACAACTCCTATGCAAGCTTGGGGTGTTTATTTTTATAAACATGTAGCTGCTATTATGTCTTATGCTAAGGATCCTAGTATTCCTCAAGCAGAAGATATAGAGGGCAGATTTGCTGATGCAATGAATTATTTAAAATTAGGTTTTTATATATTAAAAGAAAAAGAATAATATGGCAAATTTAGTAATTGTATGTGGAAAGTCCGGGTCTGGCAAATCCACCTCTAGTAGAAATTTAGACCCTAAAAGCACTTTTTATGTAAATAGTGATCAAAAAGCATTACCTTTTAAAGGATGGAAAAAGAATTATTCTAAAGAAAATAAGAATTATTCTAAAGTATCTTCTTTAGTAGAAATATGTAATATTTTGAAAGCTATTCCTGAAAAAGCTCCTCACATTAAAACTGTTGTTATTGATACAATTAATCGTATGATGACAGATAAAGTAATGGGAGAGAGACACATTAAAGGATTTGAAAAGTGGACACAATTATCTGGTGGTATATATGATATATTTACAATAATAAATCAAATATTACCTGATAATGTTGATGTATTTGTATTAGCGCACTCTGAAGAAGGATATAATGATATGGGAGCTCAATACAAGAAAGTTATGACAGCTGGAAAACAATTAGATAGAATTGTTTTAGAGTCTATGTCAAGCGTTGTTTTATTTACTGATGTTAAATCGGATGGTAAAGGAAGCAATGAATATATGTTTCAAACACAATCTGATGGAGTTTCAACTGGAAAATCTCCTGAAGGTATGTTTGATGACTATTTAATTCCAAACTGTTTACTATCAATTAAAACAGTAATGGAAAAGTACTATAATGAGTAATTAATTAATTAAAATTTTTGTGATATGTATCAAATTGATAAAACAACACAATCTGAAGGTACGTCAACCTCGATATTCCCGTTAGGTATTACGGATAATGTTGAAATGACCGGTGTTAGTGTTGACACTGCTAGTAATGGTAATGCATTTCTTAAGTTTGAATTTACTTCAGGCGAAGGATCTAAGTTAAACCATTTCGAATGGCCAATAGACACATCCAACGAAGGTTGGGAAAAGAAACTGCAATCTCAAATGAAAAGAGTTAAACATATTATGACTAAGTTTATGGACGAGTCCAAAATAGTTATTAATGTAAATTCTTTTGATGATTTTGCAAAAACTGTAATTACTTTACTTGGTAATACATATGTAGGAAAGAAATTAAGAGTTAAAACTGTTTACAGTTATAATAATTATGTTTCTATTCCAAAGTATGTACCATTTGTTGAAACAATGGATGTTGATCCATCTAAGCTAAATATAACTAGCTTTGACAAAATGGAAAAAGATGAAGCAGATAATCCTGCTACATTAGCAAGTAATGGAGTTGCAAGTGAAACGCCTGCTGAATCTGGTTTACCTTTTTAGGTAATGTGATTTGATTAGGGGGAGGAAAACACCTCGCGGTAATAGAGTATAATTGTTTTACTCTTAGCGATAAAGGGGATAAAGCGGTTTATTTAATTTCCTCCCTTCTAATCTTTTTGTTAATTAAATATTATTTAAAATGTATAAAATTAATATTCAATTATCCAAAGAGTCTATACTAAAAAAAATCAGTGAATATCAAATCTTTAGTTATTATATAGGCCGTGATTTTAAATCCGGCATTGTAATGAGTAGTCCTTTTAGACAAGATGACAAGCCTAGCTTCTCATTGTTTACAGATAAAAGAGGAACTATTAGATTTAAAGATTTTGCCACTGGTGAATCTGGTGATTGTTTTAGTTTTATACAAAAGAAATTTAATATACATTTCTTTGAGTCACTAATTCAAATAAACAAAGATTTTCAACTAGATTTAATGTATAGTCAATATGGTTATAAAACAACAGAGTATACAGGCTATGTAACAGATATTAAACAATTAAATTTTACTCCTAAGAAAGCAATTAATGTTAAAACCCAATCATTTACATTTATAGATGAAAATTATTGGAGTCAATATGGTATTGACAAGAATTTATTAAAATTATATAATGTATTTTCTTGTAAATGTGTATTTGTAGGTGACAAAACAGTCGCCACCTATGTAAATAATAATCCTATTTATGGGTATTTATTTTTCAAAGATAAAGAATATACATGGAAGATTTATCGTCCACTATCCTTAACTGGATATAAATGGATGAGCAATACCAACAGAACTGTTTTTCAAGGATGGGATCAATTACCTAGGAAAGGAAAAATGTTAATAATTACTAAAGCATTGAAAGATGTTATGGTGTTAAGAACATTGGGATATACTAGTGTTGCTCTACAAAATGAAATTGCTAATATTAAAGACACTGTTACTCACGAATTATATGAGAGATTTGGAAATATTTATATCTTAAATGATTTTGATTACACCGGCGTAAGAGGTGCTAATAAATTAAGAAAAAAATATGGGTTTAAACCTGTATTTCTTCAAAATTTTAAAACAAGATCAAATGGATTTAAAGATATATCTGATTATCGAAAATCTCATACACGAGAACAAACTAAGTATTTAATAGATAAATTGATAACGCAATGGAAATTAAAAGAGAAAAAAGCGTAGAAAAGATTATTGGTGAAATGAAAACCAATAAATTTAAGATCGGTGAAGATTCTATGGGAATCATAATCGATTCTTTAATTAATTTATATTCTGATCCTATAGGTTCTATAGTAAGAGAAGTAACATCAAATTGTTATGATGCTCATAGAGAGAAACGTCTTAAGAGAATGGGAACTGTCCCACCAACTCATGAAGATGATTCTAAATATTGGTATGATGATAAGAAATGTCCTCAAATAGAATTTCAAGAAGAGAATATATTATTAGGTATTGGTAATGCAATGATATTTAGAGATTTTGGTATTGGATTAAGCCAACAAAGAGTAGAAACTATCTACACTATGTTTGGTAATTCAACTAAAAGAGATAACAATCTACAAATTGGTGGATTTGGTATCGGTGCTAAATCTCCATTTGCATATACTAATACATTTTATATTATAGCTAATCATAATGGTGTTAAACACTCTTATATGCTATATAAAGGTAATGAAGCATTTCATATGGATATGATAAAAGCAACGCCTACAGAGGATTTAAACTCTACTGAAGTAATTATACCTATAAACGAGGATAAGGACCTTAGAACGTTTAAAAAGTCTATAGAACAGCAGTTATTATATTTTGATAGCTTAGAGTATGTAAATATTGAAGAAGGACTAGGAGCTAATATAAAAGCTATTAATTGTGACTATGAGTCAGAAACTTTAGCTGTATCATTAGATTTACTTGAAAATTCTGATATTAGTGAAAGATTACATTGTATGGTAGGTAGAGTAAGATATCCTTTAGATTTTAGCCAGTTAGATAAATTAGATAATCTTGATGCTCCTGCAGCTATTAAATTTGCTATAGGTGAAATTGATTTGGTTCCTTCAAGAGAATCTATTCGATATACGGATAGAACAAAAGAAGCAATCAAAAAGAAGTATGACCAAGTTAAAGCTGAATGTTTAGACGAATGTAATAAAGAACTAACTAATGCAAAAGATTTTATGCATTGGATAGAAATGGCTCAAGGTCTAGCAAGACGAAATTCTTATTATCGTAAAGAATTTAAAAGTATATTTGCAGTAAAAGCTCATATTGCTTCTATAACTCAAAACGATCTTAAAATGGATATAGTAGGAGAATTAAGTATGAATCCTTTACAAGAGAAAGCTATAAATAAATTATTTATGGGTTTTACTGTTAATACTGTTTCTAAAGAACATAATAGTAAGTATTCTGGAGGATTTAGAGTTTCTAAAGTTGAAACTAAATGGAATGATTTTTTAGAGTATCCTGTTTATTATCAGGATCAGGTTTATGAGAAAAGAGAAGATGGATCTGAGAAACCTACTAAAACATTTAGAAAGTCTAAAGATATTTATATTCTTGATACTGTATTGGAAGGAAAAATGAAATATATTCAATTAAGAAAGAATAAATGTGATGATAAAGTTATTGCTTCTGAAAAAGATTATGATTTATGGAATTCTAAGTTAGAAACTAGAGAACCTGAAATTATTTTATCTGATTTTAATATTATGTGTGAACTAATTGATGGTTGTAAACATAAATTTAATAATTATGATGATGTTAAAGTAACTAATGAATCTGAATTAGAAGCTATAGGTAATTTTGAAACTGATCAAGCTAGAAGAAAAAGATTAGGTAAGTTATTCTGTAGAAGATTTTTTCAAGATCATAATGATAATAATAAATTTGGTAATATAGAAACGGATGGTGAAAAGTTAGGTGGATATAAAGACAAAGGTGGTATTATTATTTATGGTAATTCTAAACATGATGCTTTACTTAAAGCTGTTGGTGCTATTTGCAGACAGGGTGAGGAAGCTTATAATGAGCATTCTAGAACATATATAACAAGTACATTCTTTTATAAACCTGAAAAAGATAAAAAGTCGTATGGGAGAGATCATGATGGAGTTGTTATACTTAAAGTTGCTAATAGTATTAAAGATGAATTAAGTGAATATATTAATATTGAAGAATTATTTAAAATGAAACATGATATTGTAAAAAGATGGTATACTGCTCATTTAATTAAGGAGAGAGTTGAGGCTATTAATATGTTTCAAATCTTTAAATCTCTTAATGAAAAACTCTTTTATAAATGGAAAAAATTGCATAAATTGCATACTAATTATTATAATCATTTTCGATCTTTAAGTTGGAAAGAAAGAGATATTTTATTAGAAATGTGTAAAGAATATGATTGTGTAGATCATAAGGCTTTAGAAGTTTTACAAGAGTTAGAAGTATATGCCACAGGATTAGAGATGATCCAAAATTTAAGACAGGTTGAAGGTAGTAATGATGAAAAACAACTCCGTAATAAAGAGTTATTTTTAACATTAAGAACTTATCTAAAATCTAAGAATAAAGAAACCATAAAATTTAAAAAGTTAAATAAAAAATTAATTAAAGATGAAAAATAGTTATTTAGTCTGTAAAGTTGATAAAGACACCGTTCATGTCATTATCGATGGACTACCAAAAAGCATTTCTAGAAGTTTTAAAGAAGCTGATCAAGTCGTAGGACTTGCTGAAGCCTATAATCTATCTAGAGATAATAATGAACGAGATGCCATAATTGGTAAAGTTCAGGAACTGCTAACTCCTGGACACCGGATTCAAAATGAAACTGATGGAAGATTTGAATTCGACGGTGGTAGGAAGATGTATTTAAAAGGTACAACTGATCCTATACCAAATTTTTTAGCAAAGAAATTAATGAAGTGGATGGAGGATGGAATTCCTTTAGAAGGTTTAGTTAATTTCTGGAAGCATCTGTTATTAAATCCAGATAAATCTGTTAGAAAGCAATTATATAGCTTTCTAGAGCATAATGGACATCCAATAACAGACAAGGGGTATTTTCTAGCTTATAAAGCCTGTAAAGTTAAATCTAAGTACGATAAAACGACTGGGGAAGAAATTGTTCAGTTCGAGTACAATGAAGACACTGGCGAACAAGAACGGAAATATACTCAATCATTAACTTTTTCACCGTATCATAGCGGGGCTCATGGAATGGTCATCAAAGTTGGCCAGCCTATAACGATGCCACGAGATGAGTGCGACAGTAACCCAGAGCGTACTTGCTCTTCAGGACTTCACGTGGGTTCTATGGAGTATGTTCATGACTTTGGGTATGAAGATGGTGTAATACTTGAGGTATTAGTAAGTCCTCGTAACGTGGTGGCTGTGCCATCAGATTATGATAACACTAAAATGAGATGCTGTGAATATTTTCCTATTGCTATTAATAATGGTGAGAACGAGAATATATATCTAGAATCTGATTATAGTGAGTTCAATGCTAAATCTATGAGAAAAGATTTAAAAGAGTATGAGGAAGCTAAAAGAAAGCAGATAAATGATCTTGAGGCTGAATTGGCCCAAAATGATCGTTTAGTTGTAGAAATAGCTAAAAGTAATTAAGTTAATCAGGGAGGGGGTCCTAACGGGCTCCCTATTTCCCAAAGTAATAAAGAAACATGGATAAAGTTAGAATAACAATCCCTAAATTTATAACACACATTGCAAAAACTAAAAAGAAGTATGTTAAAATAAATGGACAAAAGCTATTTACGGGTATGAACTACCACTTAAGAGCTCTTATCGTACGACGAATGCATACTTATATACAACAATATATTCCACCTGTATTAGAATTAGATAGGATGGCTCCATTAAAGGTTAAATTATTTGTTCATACTGCCATTAACCATGGCGATGTAAGAATGTATAAAGGAAACCTAAGCTGGAGAAAGCCTAAAAAAGGATATATTCCTAAATGGGATGTAGATAATTTATGGATATGGATCAAATGTTTTCAAGATACCTTAGTAGATATGGGAATATTAGAAGATGATAATATTAAATATATTCCTAATTCAGGTGAAATAGAATTTATTGAAGTAGAAGATTTTGAAGATCGTAAATTAGTTTTTGAATTAACAAAGTATAAAAAAGATGAATGATATATTAAATCATGTTAGTCACTCTTCGTTGAGTGCGCTCAGTGTAAGTCCTCAATATTTTATGAAATATAAAAGAAGAGAACTGGACAGAGATAGTAAAGCCTTTGATTTAGGATCTGCTATACACTGTTATATATTTGAAAGAAAGGATTTTGAAAATAGATATGCTATTTCCTATAATAATCCTGTGGGAGGTATGATGGGTATATTCATTGAATCATATGTGGAAGCGGAAGACACTATAATCAATGAACATATGCCAAAACAATTAAAGCTAGATGGTTATGTAACACTGCATGAGCTGTGTTATGATAAATCTGGTTTTAAAACGGCCTTAGAAACCGTGTTAAAAAAGTTTAATTCTGAAGAGAATCAAGCTTATTACAAATTTCTAAAAGAAAATTTAGGTAAAACTGTATTATCTCAAGATGACATGAATACTGTTATTGCTTGTCAAGAAAGTGTTATAAGACATGATATGGCAAGTAAATTATTATTTCCTGTTCAAAAGGAGAATACGAAACCTGAATTTGAAATTTCTTGGATTTATAAAGAAATTAATGTGAAATCTATTATTGATAATTTAATACTTGATGTAGAAAATAAGAAGGTTTATATCGTAGACTTGAAAACAAGTTCTAAATCTGTATATAATTTTGAGAGAAGTTACTTCTCTTATAATTATTATAGACAGTTAGCTATTTACAAACTAGCAGTAAAGAGTTATATGGAAAAACTTGGAATGGATACTAAAGAATACGATATTCTTTCTTATATTGTAGTGGTGCAGACCACTGGCCTACATGAATGTGTTGTCTATCAGCCAGCTTTAACAGATTTATCTATTGGTATAGATGAATTTGATAAATTAATCGAAAGATATAAATGGCATATGGATAATAACCAATGGAATTTTCCAATGGAGTATTATATAAATAATGGAGTTATTAATTTAAAATTATCGGATGAGTTTATCTCAAGAATTAAAGAGAATTAAAGAAAATGTTAAACCGACAAAAACAGTAGATTTTGTATTACCTTTATTAGGTTATTCAAAAGCGGATTTAAGTCCCTATTTAGTTAATGCGTATCTTGGTGATACGAGTATGACTGATTGGGATTTTGAATCTCCTGATGTTTTTGTTCTTTTAAGATGGATTTATAATCATAGTTTTAAAGAAATGGAAAAAATGTTGGAGAATGATAAATACTTTAAAGTATCATATGATCCTATAGATGGATATATTATGTTCGTATTTACTATCTCTCCTTCATTTAAACCAGATTTTATTAGATTTATGAATGGTAAATATTCTGAACTCTCTGATCCCGCTAAGATTCGTATAATGAGACATCGTACTAAACAAAGCCCAATGCCCTTAATCCTGGATAAGGATAGCTCTTTAAAAGAACACTGGGAAAATAAAATTGGTGTTCAATTATCAAGCAATGATGAAGTTTGGCCTATTGTTAATAGAAATGATGAAATCTTTGATAAAAACGAATTCAAGAAATTGATGAACATTGTAGATATTGCTGGTATAGAATACCGGTGATGTCTACGGTTCATCGTTTTTAGTTGGCTCTATTAGATATTTAATCTGGCCTTCTCTTTTTTTCCGTCGGTTGGCTATTACTTTATCTAATTCAAGTTGTATATTATAAAGCTCTGCACAAATTTCATATTCTTCTGTAGATTCGAAATACTCTAATAAAATCTCTAAAACATTTTGATCTTTATAATTTGTAAGTAACCAGAACATGGTATCAGGAAAAATACTAAAGTCATAATTACTTACGATAAGTCTATATGTATTAACCATAGAAGACCTTCTTATTATATCTTTTTCTTCATCTGAAAACCCATCTAATTCTTCATCATCATAGGGATCAAATTTTTCCATTACTTTAAATCAAACCATTTAAGTTTATCCTCAGCCCTGGTCCATAATTCTTTAAACGGTAATATATTTTTAAGATCTTTTTCTATCTTCTTATCTCCTTTTTTATATTTACCTGTTTCTCTTTCATATGTTTCAAATTCTCCAGCTGCTAAATCAGAAGATAATTGTTCAAATAATCCAAATATCGCTTCTATAGAAGATATACTAGCTGCAGGACTTCTTAATATATCTATTGTATTAGGTGCCCACATAAAGAATCCTAATTCTTGTTGTACACGTTTTAGAACATATATAGCATTCCAATGTGCAATTTGATCGTCGTCATCTCCATCTGGTAATAATAAATGGCTTAAAACCATCATTGAAAAGAACCAAACTGTTTCACCTAATGATCGTTTTACATTAGCTTTTTCCCATCCTGATAAATTTTTCCAATTAGCCCGCGCTTGAAAATGTCCTACTTTAGCATCTTGATATAATTGTTTTAAAAACTTAAATGTTGTTACATAATTACCTTCCCAATATGAATCAAATCTTTCGTTCCATTCTGGTTCTTTAAATTCAGAATCTTTATCATAAAACATTTTTTCTATACCTCCAAATCTTCTCATAGCTCCTGGTCTTACCCATTTACGTAATTGAATCATCCATCTACCTGCTGCATATTGTTGTAAGGCCATTCTATCAGCTGTATTATAAATACCATGCATCCTCTGATAAACAGCTTGTATTTTTTCTTTTAATCTAATTCTATCAGCATCTGACCATTGTGCTGCAACTTCTTCTTGTAATACTAATCTACCATCTTTAACACTATATGCATCATATAAACTAATTTCTTTACCGTCTGCTAATTTAAATTTTTGATTATGCATAAATGCTTGTGCTAATTTAGATTGCATCATATGTTCTCCAGCAGTCATCATAAAGAAAGAAGCACCTAAATGCATTCCTCTAATCATAATATTTCTATGATCTACTCTAGTTCCATATTCATCAAAATTCTGTAATACATCATATTCCTCATTTAATAATCCTGTTTTAGAAGTAGGTCTTCTTTGGGTCACATCTTTAAGAATACCCCCACTATCTCCATAATAAGTAGCTGTGGCTTTACTAAAGTCTTCTAAAGTAACAAATTGTCCTGCAAATCCTTCAACCCAGTTCATTATAGTACCAATACCAATATTTGCCATAGCAGCCCATTTATTAAGTGCTAATAATCTTAAACTATTATAACTTAAGAACATGTCTGATAGTTTATCTGTAGATATTTGCTGACCTGCTAAAGTTATTATAGCTCCTTTCTTTTTACGCTTTCCATAAATCACCATATTAAAGTAATCAACTAATCTATTATATGCATTAGATTGAATCCCTGGAATTGTTTCATAATTACCTGTAGTTTTATCCATAATAGGCATACCAGCTGAATTTGTTCTAACCTTTCTTGTTCTTATTAATTCTTTTAATAATTCTAATTCAGGTAAGATTTCATTCATCTTTTGATAGTTAACAGCCATCGTACTATACATCCTTAACTGTGATGCAAGGTCGTATGATACATCTTCAGGATTTAATTCTCCCTCTTCTTTTCCTATTCTTTTATTATAATGAATTGGTACAAAATCTAAAGGTTCTCCTTTTTCATCTAATAGTTGACCATAATGTACGTCATCTTCATGAATCACCATTTCTTCAACAAATGCTTCTTTTACAGCTGCCAATCCTTTTTTATGAACACCTCCTTTTTTCTCTAATAATTTCTCACTAACCGTTGCTCTAACTGAAGGTAACATTAAACCATTCCACGGTCTTCTCATATGCGGTGGTAAATGTTTTTGAGCAGCTTTATAAGCTTTAGTAAAATAATTATAAAACTTTTTTTGAGTATTGCTATCAGGCATTTTCATTATAGCAGCATATTGTGGATTTTCCTCAAATGGGTTTTCTTTATAAAATTGAGCCCATTCTTTTTTTGATGGTTCTCTACCTTGTTCTTTAATTTTACGTATAAATTCCCAAGTTCTATCTCTCCAAGCTTTAGTAGATCTTTGAATTATACCTCCTGTTAAATTACCGTTGCCATCTTTTTCAAGCATGAAATCATATAATTCTCTAAAATGATTAACATTTTTCCCAAGTGCTTTTTGATATGTTTCTAATTCTTTTAACATGTCGTACATACCAACTTGAACATCAGAGCCATATAATAGATCTAATTCATATCTATGAACTTCTCCTCTTTTATCTTTTACTATCTTATCTACATTAGCTAATACAGTATCATTAGAGTCCCCCAATGCATCTAACCATCTAGCCATAGTTCCTATATCTCTTGTAGCTTCTGTTAGTTGTTGTGTTATTTTTTCTAATGATGCTCCAGGATTAGTTGTTTTTTCAAAGATTAGACTTGCTACAATAGGAGTTCCCAGCTCTAAAAATAATTGCTCTACTATAGTCTTTTTCATTAAAACAGGTTGTATAAAAGTTTTAATTTCTTCTACTGCTCCTGAATCTGCTAATGTAGGAAGTACTAATAATATTTCATCTAAAATATCATAAGCACCTATATATGTTTTTATAATACTTAAATCTTTAGCATTTACTGCAGAAGCCTCTTGTAATTCAATTAAACGATTATGTGCTTTATTTATATCTCTCACTGCTTGTTCCATAAACGCTAAAAGACCTTGTCTTTCTTCGGTTTCATCTAATTTTGTAAGTAAAGCTTCTAAAGCAGCTCTCTCTGTTTTATTATGCTTACCTTTAAGTGCTTCTATTTTACTTAATAAAATAGTTCTTGTTTTTTCCAAGAGTTGATGTACTTTTTTCATCTCCTGTTGTTCTTGTTTTACAGAAGCTGTACTTTTAGGATTAATATCTTTAATAATATTATTAATAATATAACCGCTTATAGGCTTAATCGATTTTAATTGTCCTTTTGCAATATCAGTTTTAGGTAAAAAATCTAATTCATCAAAATAAATTCCATCTTTTGACCATTTTGTATTTGTTTCTATACCATGTATTTGAATATCATGTACTTTTAATCCTTTTTCTTCAAGTATATATTTATATAGCGAAAGTTGTAATCTATATTGATTTAATCTAGTATTAGTTAATCCTCTTAATGGTCCATCTTTAAATGCAGGTAATCGTTGATTTAAACTACCAAATTTACCCATCATTTTTGTTTTAAAATCATGTAAAATTACTCGTCCTGTATTAGTAACTTCAATAGCATCTATTGTTCCCGCGAGAAGATCACTTTTATCCCCTATTTTTATTTCTGCATATATTTTACTTCCTAACTGCTCTCGTTCTTGGATCCATTGTTTTAAATTTGATATATTATTTAAAATTGCTTTTTTAGTTTGAGGTTGTAATCCTAAATTTTCTAATGCTTGATTTGGATCTTCCTTTTTAATAAGCGCTTCTAAAGCTCCATGGATACCTTTTCCTGCATCATCTCTTAAATATTTCCATAATTCTAATACTTTATCTTTAGTATCAAATTCATTATTATTTCTTTTATTAAATTGAGCAACTAATTCAGCAAATTTAGCCTCCTCGAATGGTTGACTATATTTTTGAATTATATTTGAAACTCTTAATAATTTTATTCCTTCAAATGAATAAAAATCACCATCTTCGGTTGGGGCTTCTATTAAATCATTTTCTTTTAAAACTTCTTTTAGGAAATCGTCTTGTTTCCAATTCATAGTTAATTCCATCCGTTTCTTTTGGCGCTGAATTAATTCAGTTACACTATCAGATGAAATTCTTTCTCCCACATCTTTAGCTGTAGAATTTATAGCATCAAGTACTTGTTTCTTTACATTTTCTGCAGCTTTTCCTAAATTATAAAATTTATCTATTCCTAAATCTCTTAATGTTTGTAAAGCTTCATTAGATTTGTTTGGGCTTATTCCCATATATATTTGTGACGCTTTTGGACCAAATAATTCATCTAAATTAGTACGTAATTCATCTTTAGCTATGTTTTTATTAACTAGTTTTAAAATATTATTCCAGATCCAATTCCATGCTCTTTTAAGTGCACCTATAATCCCAGGAGCGTATGCTTTCTTCAATTTTAATTCACTTTCCATCTGGCCAGTTTCCATTGAAGTAATATACATACCCAAAATTTTACCCGCTGTTTCTAATTGAAATTGTAATGGGTTTGTGTATACATTTTTATATTGATCTGCTACATCTTGGTGTAGTTCTGTTTCAGCTGCCATTCGGGCTAGTCGTTGCTGTTCTTCTGCAGGTAAATGAGCAATAAAGATATGCGCTACCTCCTCTGGTGTAGTAAGTCTATCTCTGTTTGTATCTAAATAAAGTATTCTATTTAAAAGATCTGCCATACCTACTGCATCAATACCTATTCTTTGTTTAAGATTAGTATATTCCTTAACTGTGAATCCATAATGTTTTTGAACCCATTGTATTAATCGATCATCTAAATCCTTTAAAATTGATTTCTGAAATAAAGGTTTTAATCTAGGCATGATAGAACTGATATCAGAAACATCATTTGGATTTGTATCCTTTACAGTAGTATCTTCTCTGTTTTCTGAACTTGGTATTTGTTTTTCTTTAAATTTTAATGTATTTTCAGGATGGACACTTTCTTCTAAGAAGCCTCTTTCAAATAATTCTACTAATTTCCATCTTTCTCCTAATGGGACTATTTCTTTATAATAGGCTCCAGTTGATTGTGGCTGTCCTACCATTTTAAAGAGTCTCCATTTTTTATCTGCTTTATCATAAGATTTAATATACTTTGCAACAACAGAAGCATCATCTCTAAGTTTAAGATTTTTATTTGTATCAAATCTTACAAAATAGGTATTTGGGCCATAGTTAATTAATCCTTGACCTCTACTTTTTTGCATTGTATTAAAACGAACACTGTGCACTAAACCCTTATCTTTCCAGACATTACGGATAATTTGATCAACAGCATTATCACCAAAATATATATCAGATTCAAATCCTCTAGATTCTTTTCTAAAATACTGAGAGAATCCTGTAGCCGATAAGAATGATATAGGTAATAAATCTACAAATGAATTAGGTCCCAACATAAATCCAGAAGTTAGGATTGAATATGATGCTAATTGACTAGCAAAAGTACTAATTCTGAGATCTTTATGTTTTTGTGCTAATTGAGAAGCTGTTAATGTTTCATTTGGCCTAGAAGCCCATTTATCTTTAAGTAACATTAATTCCCTCCATCGTTGAGATATTCTAGATTTTGCAAAAGGGCTTAATTTAGCACTATTATTAAATGAAATTAATTGTAAAGATTTACTTGCATTATCTCTATGTGAAAATAGCATTGATAAAAATATATCATTTCGAACATCTCCATAATCTCTTTTTAATTTATTTAAGTCTGAAGCTAAACTTTCTCCTTTTGTAAATAAACGTTTTTTAATAAGTTTTGCATTAAATTTTCCGGTTATAGTTTTAGTTTCATCTTCGGTTCTTTCATTAAATAAATAACGTAAAGGATTTGAAGGGTCACCTTTAGTAAATAACCAATATAACGCTAGACTATTTATTGTATCTATTTGATCTGGTTTTAATATACCATCTCTAATAGCTAATTCTTCTGCAATTCTAGTTTTTAAATTTCTAAAGCCTGCTTTATTATATGGTAAAAAGTAGCCAACTAATTCTAATGCAAAATCAATCCCATGCTCTTCATAAGCCTTTAATCTGTCTGTTTTAGTAAAATCTAATGTAAACGCAGATTCATCACTTCTTATATAATCTTCAATATTTTTCCACTCTTCAAAGAAACTCATTCTACTAGTATTCTTAAGGGTTTCAGGTGAAACCATCTTATTGAATTTAGATAAATCTTTTCCTACTTTTTGGTATTTTAAGAAATCTGCTAATAATTGAATTTGTTGTATAGCTTCTAATTCATTTGTCATATCTGCTTTTAACCCCCTTACTAAATCGTCTGGAGTAGGCGTAAAAGTTTTCTCACCTTTTCTAGCAGCTGCAAACTCTTGAGAAACTTTATATTTCGATGCAATCCCTTCTGCTATTGATAACTCACTTACAGTTTCAGGTTGTCGTTCTCTTTCTAATAAATATTCTCTAATTATAGTCTGATTAATAAAATCAATAGCTACACCCCCTGGAACTCCCGCTCTTGTTAATAAAGCTTTAACACCGTGGTTATATACATTAATACCTACCCTACCTATCTGCTGTTTAGTACCATTATCTAATGATTCATTTTGGTCTTCAGATATATTTGTAGAAATAAACCCACCATGGTAATCATATATACGAGATAAATCAGTTAAATCTTTATTACCATTAATATTTATATTAATAGAATAAAAATCTTCTAATTTTAATCCCATTTCTTGTGCCATTGCATGTCCTGTAGCGTGTAATGAGAATAGCCCAATAAGCATATTAGCATCTTTATTAATCATTTCAAAGAAAACATCTGCTACTGTTGAATTAGGAGCCATATCTGTAATCTTCTCAATAATATCTAGTTCTTCATATTGTTTAATTTTATTTGCATATGTATCTGTATCTAGCGGATCTAATAATTCTGCTACATGATGTTTTGATTCTAAAATTGCTTTTCTAATATCGAATAAAATATTATTTATACCTTTACTACTGAGCCCTTCAAATGAATTTTTAGCTGTATATGTTTTATAATCAAAAGCTTCTACCTTAGAACCATCTTTTGCTCGTTCGGGGATCATTAGATATAGTTTATCAATATCAAAATCCTGACCCATCATAGTGGTTAATTCAGAAGGAACTTGGATCATACTTCCCATACTTGTAGGTAATATTTCAATTACTCTTAATGATATCATTGAGTTTTTACCCTGAGTCGGAATACGATATCCTAAGATATCTAATATTTTAGAATCTATATTTTGTAGTTCTCCTACCTTTCCTGATATGCCTAATTTTAAAGCTATATCATAAGTTAATCTCGCTTCTGCATAAATTCCACCACTTTTAGTTCTTTTTATTTTTAACTCATCATTAAATTGACCTGTTCCTGATCCGAATTCAGCAACTTGAACAGCTGACATTCCTGGAACTCTTTGTTTTAATATACTATTTTTAACTAATGAATTAAATAAATTTTCAAATGTTTTTGCAAACGTTGGGAATGCTAAAGGTACTACAAAATCAAATTTACTTAATAAATCTTCAACTTGTTCTATATCTAAAGCATCAAAATACATTTCTGCCATTCCTCTATCAGATAGCCCCTCTTTTAATATATCTCTTATTTTCTTTAAAAATTCTAATTGTGCAGCAGCAAAGTCTGGATTATTTATATTATCATCTCTATTTTCCCACATCTCTTTAAACTCCTGCCATCCTAGTCGTTTTTTAAGCGCTTCTGAAGATCTTTTTATTTTTTCAGCATATGCTTTATTATATAAATCTCTTAATTCTAAACCGTTAATACTTTCACCAAATACAGTGTAATTAAAGTCCTCTGAAATATTTTCTAGTATTAATTTAGCCCACTGAGTTCCATCTAATGGGTTTGTATATTTAGTTTTAACAATTTGTGGTAATCGTAAATTTGAAGATTGAAACTCTTCTACATTCCATGCACTCGCATCTTGATCGAATTCATTAATACCATTAGCTCCTACTTTCACACCTGACTCAAAATCAACCATGTCTATAGTTTGTAATCCTTGATAAGGACCTACAGCCTCCATTCTTTGTCTAAGATTATTTAATGTAAATTCTCCTTCTTGTTTTGTAGTTTCAGTCCACTCTCTTAATAATGGTACAACAGAATGTTTTAGTTGTTCCCACTTAAGTCTTCTATTCCCTACAGAATTCTGAGTTTTTCTAGGACCAAAGTAATATGTTTTTTGCGCATCTAATACTAAATCTCTCGCTTCTTTTGGCATTTTTTTACCAGTAATCCAATATTTTTCATAATATTCATCATGTTTTAAACTCCACTGTCCTGTAGCTTGTAATAATTCTTTCCAAAACTCTAAAGTAACATATCCCTGACCATCCGTTTTATTTATACTGGTATAAGCCTTAGAAATTCTGCTAGCTACTGTTGCTTTTACTCCCGCATTAAGTAGTATATCTTTAATAAAGCTGACAACTTCAGGTCGTTGTTTATAAATATCTGCTAATGTAGTATGAGTAAATGTTGGTTTCATTCCTTTTTCTCCAACAATAGGTTTTAATCCTGGAGTAACATCTGAATAACCTCTCTTCATTTTATCAACTATATCTTTGAAATAAGATGAATGAGGACCGTAAATAGTATTTAAATAGTTTTTATAAACTAAATCATTAATTGCAAACTCTGCCATACCATCTATAATGTTACTTTGAGTTCCTTTAGTCTTTCCAGTTAATGAATCTTGAGGAAGCCCATTGTTTGTATAAACTAGATCTCCAATTTTTTTAACAACACCTGCTTGTTCCATTAAATCAAATGTCTTTTTGATTTCACTGACAACAAAATCTTTTGCACCTCTTTTTAATTGAGTTCTCAATCTATTAACTAATGCGATGTCTAATTCTGAGAGATTTCTTAGTTTGCCATTTTCATTAAATAACTCATAACTAGAATCATTTAAGATTGAAAATGCTGTAAATTTTAAACCATTTCCTAAATTATCTCCTGGTATATTTTTATAATGTACATTTTTTATTTGTTCACTATATTTAATTTTATTAGGTCCAAATAATTCTTGTTGAACTCTTAGTATATTTTGATATTCAGCTAAAATTGCTGGTAATAATAACTTACTTGCTACATCTACATAACTATCATACGATTCACTTTGAGTAGATGGCCATAAGCCTAACCTTTTATTATTATAATTTATTTTAGGAACTCTTAAAAATTGGAATTGACTTTTATCTCCTTTTGTTCCTGGATTTATTTCTGCATATTGTAATCCACTATTAAAGAACATAGCAAATCTGGATTTTATAGATAATCCTTTAGTCATTTCGTCGTAAGTTCTTCCTGCACTATATTCTCCTCTTTCTTGAACTACATCAAATGTACTTAATGAAAACTTTTCATTAACTTCTGGTATTTGTAACAGTTTCAATATAAGATGCATATTATCCTCATTCCCCGGTGTTGGATTATAAAATGGATCATGTAAGAATAAATCTAAAGCCTGTCTAGCGGATCTAGAGTCTGTTAATAAATTAGTTAAATCAGAAGCAAATGTGTTTAAATTAATAGAGAAAATAGGTTTTCTATTCCCACCAATAAATGATGACAAATACTTATCAATTCTATATTGTGATACTAAATTAGCTAATCTACCTAACGACCCAGATTCTAAATTCTCTCCGATAAATGGACTTACTGGGACTCCTGCTAATAACTTAGTTTTAAATATATATTCTATTGAATTTTTTCCTTGCATATAAGAATGTAAATCTTTTACAAGAATTTTCTCATCTGCAATTAGTGCTTCTTTAACATCTTGAGGAATTACAATACCAATTTTGTCAAGAATATTAGTCATTACTTTTATATACTGTGTTTTTCCCTCTATTTGTTCTTGAGGAGAATTTTTAAGTCTATAAGCATTATATATTGGTAATAATTTATCAAAGAATAAATCAGGCCCATTTTTATTATATATCTTTTTAACCTCTTCAGTATTAATTTTATCTGGTGCACCTAATTGTTCAGTAAATACTTTAGTATTTCCTCTTCCTGCTGTCCATTCATTTATAATTTGTTGATCTATTCCATTTCTATTAGTAAAAACAATTTTAGTTTTACCTCCTTCAATTACTAATGTTTTAAATAAAATATTCTGCTTGTTAAAATGTACTAAGAATTTTTGCTGCCATTGAGGAGATGCATTATCAAATAATTCAATTACAGCTGGCATAATATTTTGACCCTGAATCTTTTTACCGGCTAGACCTCTTAATGTAGATTCAATATACTGTTGAGGTATATTTGATAATGATAATGATAAATAGTTATACACATCATCAAATGGCATAAATTTATACTTACCTGTTATATTACTTCTTTCGTTACTTTTAATAAAACTTAATCCTATTTTTACTTCTTTAGATAAGGTACTTTTAAGATCTTTTTGCCAAAAGTTCATACCATATATCTTTTCAAGAGCTTCAACATCTTCAATTCCAATATCTTCCGTAGCTTCTTCAACTGCTTCTATATCTTCTACTTGTTTTGGTTTAGTTTCAAAATCAACTGTAAAGTCATCCTTTAGTTTGTAACTATATCCCCAATCTAATAATCTATCAACTGCAAAATCAAGGAATCCAACATCAGTTATATTTCCTAAATCAGGCTGTCCTGGTTCAGGTTTAGCTTTCTGAGTATACCATGTAGATTGATTTGCTATATCTAATAAATTTTCTGCTTGTCTTCTTTGTAATTCTGTTATATTTGGCGTATTTAATAAAGCCTTACCTTGAGCTAAGAAATCTTGTCTAATACTTTCATAAGCTTTCTTTAACTCTTTAGGACTCTTTACAATATCGCTCCATTTCTCACTAAATTGTTTATTTAATTTTTCCCATAAAGTATAATTTATAACAGATGTAATATCTTCTATCTCAGCTTCTGTATAGTTTTTCTTTTCTCTTAATTTAGCAACATTTTGAACTTGTGATAGTTCTCTTAGTTGTTTTATATTATATTTTTGATAGGTTCTAGTAGATAGATCTTTAAACATAGAGTTTATAGTCTGTCTCATACCTAAGAAATTCTTAATATAATAAAGTAAATCTCTAAAGAATTTTTTAATAGCTCCAGTCCACGACTTATCATTTTCTGTAAGCATATACTCCATAAATCCCTTAGCTAAATTAATTTCTACCTGGCTCTGTTCTGTATCTCCCCATTTTTCAATAGCAGCCATTTCTAAATCGGACCGTTCTTCTGGTGTTAAATGAAGATCCATGATACGTCTCATTGCTTCCCAATAAGCTGTTCCTTCTGGTCCATATTGTGCTAATGTAACCATCCCTTTGTGGTACATTCCATAAGCCATACGGCCATCTTTTAAGAGTATATATTTAACTCTTTGTGCTATTTCTAAGCCCTGTTCACCGAATGTATTTTTAAACCATTGTACTTCATTATCAGTGAGTATATTAAAAGAGGAATCTGTTTCGAATCGTTGTCTTAATTCAATATTAAAACTATCTTCTCCTTCATTTTTTTCTCTACTTTCCTTTTTATCTGTAATAATATTGTCTGTTGAATCTTTTACCTCATCAGAAGTTTCAACAGTAGATGTAGTACTTTTAGGAGCTAATGCTCCTGGATCGAAAGTAGATACATTATTAGGATTTGTGCTTTCCGTTTTCTCACCTTCTTCTGTAAGACTGTATTTTCTATTTGATATTTTTGTTATCTTACCCTCTATTTTTCTATGAAGTGGGACTTCTGATTCTTCATAGGTAGGATTAGTTTCATTTTCTTTAATTGTTCTAGAATCTTCTTCTCTAGTCGTTGTTTTAATATTTTCTGACTTAGGAGTAATAATTTTCGTCTTTTTATCCAACTCAAAAAAGATTTTAGTATCACTAAACTTTTGTTGCGACCCAGATGTTAAATCATGAGTTATAATATTTAAAGCAGGGTCTGATAAAAATTCTAAATAATTTTTATAAACTTTATTTGGATTTAATGGGCTTACATATTCTCCTCCACTATTCAAATCTACTTTATTAATATTATAGAATTTTGTCATTAGATATTTAACTATAGCATCTTTCATAGCTCCTTCAGACATATCTAATTCTGATGAATCTCGTAATACATCTTGTTTTACTGTGCTACCGTCAACAATTTCACCCTTTGGTATAGGATTTCCTAAATCATCTAATAATTTAAATTTAAACGGTAATTCATCTAATGCATTTTCTAAGTTATTTCTTGCATTTTTACCACTTCCTTCTATATTATATTGTATTCCAATTAATTTATCTCCATATTTAAATGAAAATTCATAGTTATCTAATCCTAATGTTTTATCACTATTTCTAACACTTGAATATACCTGAACAATTTTATTTGCAGTGCTTCTTTTTTGGTCTTTAGTTATTGTATTATCTGTAATAATATCTAATACCTTAAGAGCATGAAGCTCAGTTAATTTACTAGTTTTTAATCTAATAGGTACAAATTTTCCGGAGGATGATGGTATAATTAGATAAGTTGCTCCTGATTCATAGAAAGGACTAGAAGGTAATTGATCTTGAAATTTATTATATTTACCTTCAATTATTATTTGCTCACCTTGTGCATAGCCCAGAATTAATCCACCGTCCCATTCTTTAGTTTGAAGTGTTTTGAAATAATCTTTAATAGTATCTAAATTCGTTTGTGTAGATGTATTAATTATAAAGCCATTAGTTTTTCCAGTTAATGTAACTGCTATATCAGTAAATGTTCCTCTATCTAACTGTTCTTTAATAATATTAAATAAATCACCATCTTGTTGTTCGGTAATTCCTTGGAATTTACTTACAATAATACTAGGATTTGATGCTAGTCTAACTGTAACAGTTACCTTTTTAATATCACGGGACGGAAAGAATGGATCATTAGGCTCTACTCTAAGAACTAATTTAGTCCCTTTATCAAGTGTAGGACTATTTAATAATTGTGTAGAAATATAATCAGATATTTTAACTGAATCTGCAGACCATACTCTATATATACCTGAAGCTACTAATTCATCTTTATTTGTAATAACTCTACCACCTTCTTTTAATACTCTTTGTACCATTTCGCCAGTTTCTTCAACTGTATCTGTATAAGGTTCATGATAATAAATCTGTGTTATAGAATCATTGGAAGGGTCAGAAGCTTTTTCAAGCTCACTTGGAGTTAATTGATCTAAAGTTTTATCAATATAAGGCCTTCCTTTTACTCCTATTCTATTTTCTATTCTATTTCCTTTTTCATCTAATACATCTAAATAAATAGACTCTGCAAAATCAGTGAGTTGGAAATATGCAGTTTCAGGGATATACCCTGCTTTGTACATTAGTTCTAATGTATCTGCATTTTCTAAAGTGGGGGTATAATATATAACCGGTTTATTATTATCAAGTGCTTTTTTAGACTTCTTTTCAGTTGGTTTATTACCCTCCTCTTGTGCTTTAGAGAGTTTATTCTCATAAAGTTCTATAAAATCAACTTGTTCTTGATAAAGAAAAAGGAATTCTTCTTCTGTTAAATTGTTTTGATCAACTTCATTTGTTGACATATATTGAGGATCATTTTCAAAAACATTTTTACCGTTACTAGTTACTTTAGTTTCACCTATTTTAGCTAAATCACTTTCTTCAGATACATTTTTACTATCTTTTTCTTTTTCTCTAACAGGTTCAACAACTTTTTCACTATTTATTTCGGTTTGCGCTCGCTTCTTAGCTTGCTCTGAGTTCGTAGATATTTCGCCCTCTTGTACGGATGTAGACTCAAGAGTTCTTTCTGTAGTTTTGGCGGGAGTAACATTGTTATTTGATCTAGCTTCATTATATTTATTTTTAACGTTAGTAATTTCTTCTTGTATAGCCTGTGTTAATTGAGCATTGGCTAGTTTTAAAACTTCTGTTTTAGTTTCACCTGAGACTGGTACTAATTCTCCATATTCATTATACCCTTTTACAGTTAATTCAGAATAGTCTTCAAATAGACCTTCCATTCCGGCATTTTCATACTGTACTACAAATTCTTCCCCATTATGGGTAATAACCATAAAGTCATTCTGAATAAGGTTTTTAAATTGAATTCTTTTAACGGCTTCTAAAGTTTCTATAATATTAGCTATTTCATATCTTAATCCAGGTGATGTAATAGTAACTTTAGTTCCATCCCATTTATGTAAATATACAGCTAAAACTTCTGCATCTTTAGAATACTCAATAGCTGTGGATGGATCAGATGCTAGTATATTATAATACTCCCCTTCAATCATGAGAGTTCTACCATCTGCAATTATACTTATGTCTAAGTAATTGCTTTTCAAAAGGGTCATCTCTAAATGTCCTAAAGTAGGTCCTTTTACAAACTGTCCTTTTGAATTTCTATATTTATATCGAGCAGTTGGCGCTTCTATAGGAATGATAGTCTCTTTTCCTGTATTACCATTTGTAAATATATATTCATTTGTTTCTGGGTCACGGTACAAAGATCCTATTTGATCTTTCCAAACTACTGATGCTACCGGAGTATATTCATCTAATACTTCATTAATTAAAAAATCAACAGATTCTGCCATACCATATTGATATTTAGCAGTCCGTTCTTGAAACTTTCTCCACCATTCTTTAGATTCAACAGATTCTTTTCTTCTACTTCTACTTTTTCTAACTTTAAATAATTTTTTAAGATCCTTTTTAAACTGTTCATACTTTTCATCTATATAATCCTTCATCTCATCAACAGCTTTTTCTTTCATAACCTTTAGTTTATACTTTAAAGATCCAGTCTCGTTATGAAGATTTTCAGCTTTTTTCCATGCTTTATATTTTTCTAAGGCCTTTTGTGCGGTTTTTTGATATTCAGGATTATCCAAATGCTCCTTCATCGCATCTTCTACTTCTTCTATCGTTGGATTTTTAGTCGTCATAAAAGTATATAAATCCTGTAATGCAGCTCTTGTTTTTGCAGATTGTTTAGCCTGATCCGTACCCTCACTAAGGAATGATGAAACATCTTCTTTTTCTATATCTTCTACCTTAGCTTTACCTACAACATCTTTTTTCTTATTAACAACCTCTGTTTCTTGATTTAATAGTTTTTGTAACTGTTGCCAGCTTAAATCTCTTAATTGTGTATATAAAGCTTTTTTCTGAGGTAGGGTCATTTGACCTATTTGACTTGTTTTTTTAAGAAAGTCTTCTTCAGCGGTATATGTTTCTTTATCATAATTATCTTGAGAATCTTTTTGTGCTAGTGTACCCTCTTTAGTAATTTGTTCTATTTGAGATTCGTATTTTTTTATCTGTTTAGTTACTTGTTTTATTGCTAAATCATTTTCTTTCTTTTCTTCTTTGCTTAATTTTTCATTTGAATTAGTCTTTTCTATAGCATCTCTAATAGATGTAAATGTATCAAGAGCTATTTTTGAATCTCTTAATTTTTTTTGTAAATCATATCTATTTCTTGTGTTAGAGCCTATTTTAAAACCATCTTGTAATACAACATCATTAGATTCTCCTTCTTGAATTTGTTTATCTATTTGATCTATTAATTGTTGATACATATTTACATGAGCATCTAATTTAACTAATGCGCCTGAAACAGCATCACTATAAGAAGACCCTACAATAGTATTTGTAAATTTCTTATATTGTTTTTCTACTTTCTCAATAATATCTGATATTCGTTTCTTCTTAGATTCAATATCTTCATTACTAACCCCCGACTCAGATAAATTCTCATCCATTACAGGGTCATTAATCATTTCTAAAAGCATATCAATGTTTCCTGCTTCAGCAGCTTTAAGTGCCATTTCAATGGCCATCATGTCATCTATTTTCTGAACACCATGTAGATCTCCTTCTTCTGCATATTTCTTTCTTTTTGCCATCATTTCTTTAAGATAAGCAAATCGTGTTCCTACTTCTTCAACTCGTTGTTTATTTAATTCTTTATAATAATGCGCATTTTTTATATAAGCACCTCCAGTAAATACACCACCACCTATTGTACCCCAAAAAGCTTGTGTCCAGAATCCTCCCTGAGTCATGTATTCATCTAGTCGTTCTAAGAAATCTGTGCTTTTAAGATAATCTCTATTAGTAAATCCAGTATTACCAAGGAACATATCTCCTTTTCTAATACCCTCTACCATACCTATATAGTTAATCATTTCCTCAACTCCCTCAGTAGCAGACCAAAATCCCCATTTAGATAGTCCTTTTGCTTTGGGCCCTAGATAGTTACCTATTTTACCCAGTCTTGTAGTAGCTACTTTTGGAGTTTTTAAAAATGCATTTTGAGCTGTAGACGCTGTTTTAGAAGTTAAACCTCCTCTAGTAGGTTTTAACATTCCACCATACATCATTAAACCATATTGCATCATATCAAATCCAATATTAGCCCAATCTATTTTAAATGCATGAGCTGCTGCAATTCCTGAAACATATTGAGCAGCTTTAGTTACAATACCGGGGTCGTTTGGATTCGTATTAGTTTCTTTTAAAAATAGTTGTCCTTCATCACTAGCTAAAAACTCTTCTAGATTTTTTGAATCGCTAAGAAATTCTAAATTCTTTTCTAAAGATTGAACACCTACTTCAGCAGCTTCTCTATAGTTTTCCATATATCGCATACTTACCCCTCCAAGAGCGGTACCAGCTGCTATTTTTTTCATTCGGGTAGGTTTAGCAACCTTTTCTACAGCTCTAGCAAATTTATTTACTTTCTCTCCAGTCTTTACTCCTTTATTTACTGCTCTTGCAGCCTGTCCTATTTTATTTACTAACATACCCGATCCTCTTACTATAGCAGTAGTAGGTATAAGTAATGAAAGTGTAGATACTACAGATATAGCATTATCTGCCCACCAGCCATTATCAGTTGGATCCCATTTTTTTCCTGGATACATTCTATATATAGGAAATTGTTCCCTAGTAAAATCACGAAGATCTGTTCCTAATTCATATAACCAATTATCCCAAGTATCTCCTATACCTCCCCAAGCAAAATCCGCTACAGCTCCAAAACCTTGCGCAGTTCCACCTACTATCTCACCAAAAACCATATTCATGGCAGAATTAAACCACTGTTCTCCTGCTCCTTGTCTGTGTGCTCGATCTTGAATGGCTGTACTTCTATCCATAATATCAAACTCAACATCAGGTAAGTTATACATACTAGAGCCTGGAAATGCTTGTACATTACTTTGATTCCTTCCTGGTACATTACTAAGCCCCCAAATATCATTTACACTTTTGATATCTCCAGCGTTCCATAAATTATTTGTATTAGGCCCTCCAGGTCTGGTTTTTTTACCTACAGGTGCTGAATTTGGACTTATAGGAGGATCTATATCAACTGTACCTGTCTTCTTTTTATCCATAGGTAAACCAGTTACCGGATCTAAAGATTGTGGTTTTTCAAATAAATTAGTTAAAGCTGAGTTCTTTTTAGTCATAGTTTATTATTTTATCCAGTCTGGGTATCGTATTGCACTTCCCCAATTCTTCTTTTCACCTATAGACCAATGCCAATACTCTCCTGGCATTTGTCCAATATCTAGATTATTATATTGAAAATACATAGTTTCTAATGGAGATTGTCCAGTCGGGATTTCTTGAGGAACATCAGTAGGTATATACCCTCTATTAGATTTGTAATATAAATCACCAAGGTCTATAGAATTATTATCACCCCAATTTTCGCTTCTTTGCGATTCACCTATATTAGATAAAGTTGTATTATCTCCAGTTGTTTTAGTTTCCCATAAAGAATCAAATAATAATTTAGTTAAATCATTAGCTACAGTTTTATAAGGCTGTTCTCCATTTATAGTTATATTACTTAAATTTAATTTTCTTACATTAGGTAAACCTATTCCTCCTGGGCCCTCTTGAGTAGAACCTAATTCAGATAAATTTGACATATCAAATGTATCTAATACACTATCATTATTAAGAGATGCGCTATAATATACATCTTGATTATATTCTGTTCCACTATATGCGTATACTTGATCTTCATTATTTTTATCTACTTCAACCCATACTCCTCTATTTGGATTAGCAATTCCACTTATAATATCTTCATCTCCCATAGCTGGTGAAACGCCCCATTCATGATTAGCATCATTATCGGCTGCACCTGCATTATTAGTAAAATCTATTAATACTAAATCATAAGTACCTTTTTGTGAATTAATATCTACAGCCTGTCCTATTGTATGGAACGAACTAGTTGCTGGTTCTGCACCTATAACACCGGTTCCTCCTCTATCTTCTTTTTCTTTTTTCTTTCTGTCGTAAATATTTTGTTGTTCACTATAAGTTCTATCAGAACTATTTAATACCATAGTAGCATTATTTCCAGTAGTAAATTGTAATTGTAATTTTCCTTTGTCTAAGAAATCACCAATAGTACCGGTTTCACCATTCATTAAAGTAACTGTAGTAGTTCTTAATGGATCTAAATCTAAATTCTCTATATAATCATCTGCTTTTTCACCAAATAGTGAATTAGTAGACATTACAAAATCTGCAAGTGGAGCTTTTAAAGTATGATTAGAATAGATTATATTTCCATCATTACCCATAAATGGCACTGTGAAATCTCTATTAACATTAAGTTGTACACCGTCTGGACGTATATAATTATCAGGGTAATAAGTCTGACCTTCAGATACAGTAAATTCAAATTCAGTTCCATCAGTATCTACTGTAGGTACCGACATATTAGTTATAGATGGAGTACCGTCTATATTTCTAACATTCGATACATTTTCTATTTGGCTAGTATCTCTTCCGTCAAAAACCATATCAAATGCCCATTTCATATTTGGATCATTTAGAGCAAATACACTAAAGACTTCTCGTGGATTAGTGTCTACATTCATTACTTCATTACCTGTAGCATATACCGGGGTTCCATCTTCTAAAACATCTATCATCATTCCTTCTGTAGGAGTAAATAAATATTGATCTAATTGTGCTCCTTTAAAATCTAATTGATTTCCGCTAATAGGATTTGTCCCAAAGTGCCAAGTTCCTACTGGTTGTCGTGGAAACTCTTGATCTAATCCTGAATACGCGGCTCCAGGAGCTCCTAATATTGAACTTTGTACAGTTTTTCCTGGGATATTTAAAGCATGAGATAAGTCAATATCTACTAAATATTTAGCATTAATGTTTAGATAATCTGCAGCGCCTTGTGTTCCATTCTTTCTATACGGAACACCGTTTGGATATTCAGCTAGATATCTTTCAGTATACGCAGATGGTAAATCAAAAAATAAATTTGTTACTTTTTCTTTTCCTTTGTCTCCTTTTAATCCTGTACCTTTAGGAGTTGGAATTGTTATCATCCCTCTAAAACCCCCTCTATGCTGACCTCCTTGAACATCATGAGACGGAGTAGCTTGTATTTTAAAATTATGTAATTCATTATTTGGATCTGTTAAGTTTTCTAAGAATTCAGTCCAATCTTTTGAAGCAAATTTACCCTGTTCAAATATATCTTCAATACGCACTGGTCTTCCCTCAGTGTCTGTAAATACAGTATTTAAAGATGTATTTTGAAATTCAGTCATCAAACTTTGAATAAGTTGTTGATCAAATTTAGTATCTCCAGAACTATTATTTAAGTCTCTTTTAATATCTCTTCCGGAGAAAGTACCTTCTCTTGTTATAATAGTATTTACTCCAGCCCATAATGATTCTTCACCGCTAATATTTCCAGGCATATCTGTATAAGCTTCAGGAGCAATCATAGTTCCTAATATAGAAAAACCTACCGTACCTTCTCCACCCATACTATAGTCACCAAGCCCTGTAGTCCAGCCCCCTTGAGTTTGTGCTATATAATTATATGCTTCAGATGTATTACTAACATCGTCATGTAATTTAATATAGTCATCAATCCTTACAGCCCCTCCTGTATTAAAATCAAACGGTATCTGACTTAGACCAAAAGCAGTCCAATGTTTTCTAGGAATTTCAACTCCACTTTTTCCTCCAAAAAATATTCTTTGTGGAGATTTTGTACTTACTTCGGGGTCAAAATAGGCCCATACATTTCTTTCTTGCGCAGATTGTGTTAATAAATCACTCGCTAATCTATTATAACTAAATAATTCAGATTCTATATCCTGTAATTGTCTCAGTTTTTCTGCTTTCATATTAGCCGAAAGATTAGAATCCGAATCCATATAACTATCATAAACTTCTTTGGTATTATTATATTGAATTAATAATTCTGATACATATTCCCTAAAAGCTTTACCTTGATCTGCAGCATCTGCTATTGGGTCATTAGTTTGTTCACCATCTCTCATAGTTAATACAGGATATGCAGTCACTTCATCATAACCATTAGTAGTTATAATTTTAATATTATGAGTACCTAATTTTGTAGATTTATCAGAAACTTGTGTACTAATAGGCTTCTCAGATATAGATCCTAATATTCTACTTTCTCCTAATCTTGCTACAGAATTTCTATTTGCAAATTGAAATGCTTGATCTGATACTACTTCATTACCGTCTGTATCTGTTTTAGTAAACGTACCTAAAAAGTCGTTATATTGTTTTTGTCTAGCTGTTAAATTCTCACCTTCTAATCCTTCAAATAAAGGATTTCCTTCATCATCTACTCCAGTAACCTCAAAGTAATTATCTAAGAAACTTTTTGCTGATTTATATATATGACCTTCTTTTGCTGGAACATTATTTCTTACGTTTTCATTATCCCATCCCTTATTTAAGAATTCAATTTCTGCTCGATAGTTCTGTGGCATAGCTCTATAATGTTCCATCGCAGCTGAATAAATTCTTTGTCTGCTTATACTTTTTTGCTTATGAGTAAGTTCACCATCCTGATCAGTCCATTCAACAACCTGTTCTTTTATAGGACTAAATATATCATTTATAATTTCTTCTTCATCAGGAGCTTGGAAATGTCCTGTATACGTATAACCAGACGGTAGTGTAGCTTCTCCTGTAGCATATGGATTAGCAGCTCCGGTTTCAAAATCAAATGTATATTGAGGTTCATCATCTGTACCTACATTTGAAATACCCCACATTTGAGAGTCTTGCCATTCAGCTCCCGCATAACCTGGCATCAAACTATATAAATCTGCATCATAGTATTTTCCACCCTCTTTAGATTTTAAATCAAGTACCCCCTTATCGTGTAAATCGGCTTGAGCAGCTTGTGAATGAATTGTGGCCAGATTTCCTCTAGATATATCATATTCTAATTCTTTTTTAAGAAGCTTTAAATCGGGCATCATTTTAGAATAATTTCCACCATGTTTATCATAAATAGAACTTAACTTTCCTGTAAAATTAGTAGTATAATCGTGTAATATCTGCTGATGAGCATGTCCTCTAGCATCTACTTTTAATAATGGATCATCTAATGCTTCAAACATTTCTTCTCCTTTAGTACTTTTTTGCTGCATATGAGCTCCTATAGTAGCTAACTCTTTGAAAGGAAGAGGAACATATGTCTGCATTAGTGGCATTTGAGCCGGTTGCATGTGTTGATTTACTGCCATTTTTTAAATTTTTATTCTGGTTTAGATAATGCGCTATAACCTTGTTGAACTAGATATGCATTAATCATTTCTAATTGTGTGGGGTCATTTAAATCTATCTGATCAAAAAGATCATCACCTCCTGCCATAGAACCTATATCTATACCAAATACTTCTTTATACATTCCAGCTAATAACTTATCTCGTTCTTTCATATTTTTCATTTGTTTAGCCATTTGTCCACTTGCATCCATTTGTTCAAAGAAACTCTTCTCAAACTCTTGTTGTTTACCCATTTTCTGACCTACAATTTCATCTCTACTTGTTTGAGCATTTGCATATTGATCACCCATTACTCTCTTCATTTCATTAGTCGAATCTATCTGACCTTGATCGTAAGCGTATTTTGTCTGCCAAGCTGCCGAATCTCCTTGTTGTCTATTTTGATCTGCTAAATTAAACCCTTGCATTAATTCAGAAGCATTACCTCCTGTAAAGTCTTTAGATAGATTCATATTAGTGTTTAACATATCTAGATTTCTATTAAGTTGAGGTTGTATATTAAGTTGTCGAGGACCCTGTGTAGTTAATTGATGATAGAAAGGATTTAATCTTAATGGAGTATGAGTTATTTCCTCTTGAGACTTCATTAAATTATACCATGGAGACATATTAAAATTCATTAAATCCATAAAATTCTCTGTCCTTACTCCGGATGTAAAATCTTTATTATTCGTATTATCTATTTTAGTTTTAGTTTTAAACTTACTTTTAATCTTTTCTTTAAATTTCTGTCTTTTATCCTTATTAATTAATGTTATAGGATTTGGTTCCCCCGCTGGTGTAAATGGTCCAAATAATGGATCACTAGGGGGTTTATAAAGCTCTATAGGTTCATCTTCTTCAGGATCTGCTGGTATATCTACAAGTGGACTATCGTCACCTACAAATGGAGGATCTACATCTGGTAAATCTCCTAGATAGTCTGTAGGCTCAGGAGGGTTTGGATAATCACTCCCCCAATTAGATACACTCAATACCTCTTCTCCAACTTTTCCTTGGCCTTCTGGTTCTATTCCCATAGGATACCCCAACTCATTAGCTTTAGTTTCAAACGCAGTAATCAAATTAACATCATCTGCAAAACTACCTAATCCCTTTATACCTAACTCACTTGAAGCTGTTTTTAAATTTGGAGGAAGATTTTCAAACCACATATCTGACATATTATCTCCAGATCCTTGTTGACTTCCTAAAAAGTTAGTTAATCCTTCATCTTGAGAATAAATTTTTAATGGATTATCAGATCCTTCAAATGAAAAGTCTCCCATAAAAGGTTGTGTTCCTGAGACTCCTTCATCTGACACTCCCAACCAATCAGATCCTTCATGCGGATGTGGATGTTCAGGAACATCTCCTCCTGTATGATACTTTTTCATTTTTCCTCCCCATCTCATTTCAGGTGGAAGCATCATTTCTGCTCTTCCCATATCTTGATTTGCTACAGGTCCCGCTTGTTCTTGTTGTTGTGGTCCTGCATTTTCTTTCATGAATTGTTCAGTAATATCTGGAAACTGTTCATGTAGTTCTTCTAAAGGAGCACCAGAAGATAATAGTTCCATAAATTTATCTTTACGTTTTTTCTCCTGTTCTCCTTTCAATTCAGATAATCTTCTAGACCACTCTCTATGCATTGCATCTGCAGTATCTTTTGTTATCTGATCTCCTTCACTAGAAGCATCTGAAAAAGTTTCTAATTTCTTAGCTATTTTTTCTGCAGCTTTTGCAAAGGACATATCCCATTCATCTGATTTTAATGTTTTAGAAAATACATATTGGTCACCTTCTGCATCAACATTCTCTCCTCCTCTTTCGTGGCTCTTTCCTTCTAGTTTAGACAAAGTAGGATTGTTTCCTAAAACTTGCATATTACCAGAAGTTCCAGGTTGATTACCTGGTTCATGTTGAATTACTTCTCCTCCCTCTGCTTCATACATATTTTCTTGCGCACCTCCTCCATATTTATAAAGTCCCCCTTGAGTTGCAGGTCCCTGGAATCCAGCACTATGTACTAAATCAATAGGTAATCCTGAAGTACTTGTTGAACCTGGTGTTGGTGTTGATCCAGTTTGACCTGTTTTTAATAAATCGCCAATACCACTTTTTCCTGCTATACCTAAAGCAGCTGAACCTAAATCTCCTATATTTGGTAAAAGTACATCAGTTCCAAAATTTCCCTTCTGTAAAGATTTAGCATGATCTAGACCAGATTGAAGACCTGATATTTGTTCAGTCATATTTAAACTACCTTTATTAGTATTAGGATCTTGTAATTGTTTTAATAGTTCTGAATTTGGTACTATACTATCTTTTTGTCTTTGTACATTTTCGTTTCTTTTTTTAAAATCCCAAGCATCCATTCCAAAATTAAATAGCTTCATTCCTATAGATAAGGGATTAGTAGGTGGTACTATTTTATCTAGACCCTGCTGGAACATTTCTCGTCCCATTTTAAATTGACCTGAACCTCCATAATTATATTTTCTTTTATTCGCCATTAACTATACTTTACCAATTTACAAAAATAACAATTTTTCTCAATAAACCAAACTTTTTATCTAAAAGATCCTCTGAAATAAGATCTAAAATAAGATAAGATAAATTTGATGTTTTTAGCCTGACCAACGTCATTAAAATTATTATATACTAATTCTGTCATTAGATACTTATCTCTTAATCTATCCTTAAACTGTCTGTTAGGATCATAATTAATACTACTAAATATATCATTATTAAAAGGAGTATCTGACATTATATTACGGAATACTTGCATTTGCCATTCCCGTTCTTTTTTCTTTATATTATCTCCTGGAGTCAATGTTACAAATCCAGATGTTTGATAATCTGTACTAAATCTAACTTTATCAAATACATCATTCTGCACATCATAGTCTGAATATAAAGGTTCATTATCTACATTTAATGATGTCATATGGAATGAGACATTATCAAAAACTTTTGAATGTATTGAAGATGTATTTGTAATAACTGCTACTGATGATGGAACTAAATACTCATAAAATTGTCCATAGTTTCCAATATCGTGCATATATAATTTATCTCTATTGAAATCTGTATTACCAGTATAACATGCATCTTGACAATTAGGAGTTATAATATATTTACCATCATTAACATATATAGATGGATGGAAATCATAAAACGAAGTAAAACCTCTAATAAATTCATTATATGCTAATGTAAAAGATCTTACACCGTTTGGACATTCCATTTGCCAAATATCACCAGCTTCTAGATCTAAAACTGTTCCATCATATGTCATAAATAAATAATCTCCGTTTTGATAAGGAGGTACAGCTGGAGAACCAGGACATCCTAACTTTCCTACAATCCATAGAGGACCATATGATACACCATTAATAACGAGATTCCCTATTGATAATGGATTAAATAAATTATGTACATCACAATCAAAATCCCATAAACAACTATTACATTCATCTAAAGATCTAAATATACCTCCATATAGTTTAGTACCATGACTACCTTGTTGAATTTCATCTACCAATATTACTTGCATATCATACACTGCCATAAAACCCTTATCATGGAATGTAAACAAAGCTTCACTATGTTTATTATCAAATGTTGCGGTTACTCCTTTTCCTATTATAGGATTATCAAATTTTAAAACATCTCCTATTAATGCATCTGAAAACCATGTATGCATTCCAGTAACATCTGATAATGGCTTATTACCATCACCACCAAAAGAAAAGAATTTCTTTTTTAGAGCATCAAAGAAGAATACACTATAATCACTTTTAGTTATAGCCCATTGTTGTTTCGCTCCATATTTAGTAGATATATATTCATGAGATTGAATAAATGCTCCAACCCCTGTCGATACTTTACCTAATTGTAATTGCATCCCTTCAGCAGATTGAACAATAGCATTTGGATTTACTTGTAAAATTCCAAATCCTGAATCCTGCCAAAACATCATTCTATTTCCAAGAGTTAATAAGTTATTTAAAGGACCATGTATACCCTCTACATCTTTATAATCACCTACTCCAAAACGAGCCCATGAATCTGCACTCTCGCCATTAATTTTTGTATCTGAATAATAAATTCTTGTATCAAATTCTTTATTTAAATTATAATTAAACGGAAGAGCAATAAATGATCTTATATTATTTGGAGCATTATAACCAGACATGTATCTATATTCATCATGTAAATTAATCCCATTATCTGGATATACACCTCCATCTCCTCCTTTTGCTGCAAAATGATATCCTGCTCTAAAATGCGGATTAACAGTATGAACTTCTAATGGTACTACAGCACCTCTCATTATACCACGGAATGAATCACTAGCATTATCTAAAAAATCACCAGGACCACATGGATTAGCACAGTTACCACCTTGACCAAAAACCGGCATAGCTGCTGCACCGGCTGATCCCATAAATGGCGGTGCTTGTCCAAAATTCTTTTCCATTTGTACATAATCAAAAGCCTGTGTAACAACATCTCCTCCCCACGTTTCATTTATTAAATTTCCTAATAATCCTAGATTCCAAGCTGAATCATTAATTGGTCTATAATGATTACATAATTGATATATAGTTCGAGTTCTTGCAGCATAAGTTGGACCTCCATATGGTATTGTATAACGTTCATAATTAACAATACATCGAGTAAGTGTTCCAAATGATATATTAGCATTATCATGAACACCACCTCCACCACCACCGGTACCAAAACTTCCCCATCCCATACCAAGATCTGGCCAAGGAATAGGATTTCTAGTAGTTACAAGTGTACATTCACCCCCTATACTACGTGGTGCTACAGATGCTATAGCATGAAGACAACTAGGAGCTCCACCAAAAGGACCACCCTGATTACAATCAATAGACCATGCGTCATAAGGATTAGTAACATTAGAAAAATTACCAGTTAAAGATATATCTGCACTTTGATTTATTATTTTACCATCTCCTACCCATGTAGAATATTCTAAATCAAATTTGATATTATAGTTTGGAGATGTAGGATTTTGTGAAGCAGCATCTAAATTACCATTTGCATATCCAACATTTAAATTCCAACCACCACCTGCAGGTAGAGTAACAGGCCAATAATATTTATACCATTGTCCCGTACTTACATCACCACAATCCATTGAACCATAATTAGACATATCATATACAGGTAAATTCGCATAATCAGCATTTACACATGGCATCATAACAGAAGAAATTTTCATATAATCTCCTCGTTTAAAATTGTTTATAATATTAGCATTGTAACTTTCTTCAACACTACTATTTTTCCAATTTAAAGGACCGTATATACATGCAGTTTTTTGTTCTGTCCACTCAACTCTATAACCCTGATTGAATTGATTATTCCACGGTGTGAAGTAAACTCCCCCGTTATTCGGATCTGAAGAACCTACACCAAACCAGTTATTAACGCCATCACTTTGGCCTGTATCTACTGATTCCATAACTGCTTCAACACATCCATTTGCATCTGGTTGTATTGTACATGGTAATGGAATTAAATTAGCCTCTCCCAATGAAGGAAAAGGTGTAACAAATTGATTCTGTACACATTCACCTCCTAATCTAACTGGATCTGGTATTAATCTAGCTACCTGTCCCAGTAATCCTTGACCCATTTTAGATGCATCTCGATTCATATCTCTATCTGCACGAACAATAGAAAAGCCTGTAATACCTATTGCAGGTATATTAAGCCCCTGTAGATTTACAGTAAATTCAATACCTATACTTTGTGTACTAAGTGTACCTGAAAAACTATATCCTGCTCCTGCTAATAAACCAGGAAATCCTGTTCCATTCCAATTATGTACTGCAAATTGACCTAGAGGTGCACCTGTATCAGTTTGATATTCAAAAGGAAATTTAATATCTCCAATCCAATTTACAAAACTGCTTTTACCATTTTTATCGTAAAAGACTATTCCAAATCTATAAACTTCTCCTCTAGCATACCCTTGATATAAACTATACTTATATGAACTTTTAAAGTTGTCTATAGTACCATTCATAGGAAAGGTTTGATTACCCCCATTAAATAAATTAATTACATTATTATTAACAGCACCCGGAGTTACTAAACATGATCCATCTGTAGGCCAAGGTGTAAATCTATTACAATTATTATCCATTATAAATTCACCGCTAATATATCCTATACCACCGACTCCCATAATTCTTCCATCTACTCCTGTTTGATTAGCATCTGGAGTTACAGTATCTTCTACCATGTTTTCGGTAATAAATCTATAACTTACATTTGGCCCAGAACCGCCTAATGTAACACCATCATTTTGGAATATAAATTGATCAGTTGTAAACCAATCTGGATTCGTATCTGGGTTCTCATCATTATATGGATTTATAGCATCATGTGTTTCTGGAACTTGGTCCCATGGAGTAAAGCTGGGAAAGAAAGGAGCTAAAGGAGTATTACCATCAAGGAAAATCATTTGATCTGTTTCAGATTGTAACCATGATGTAAGAAAAGGTCCTACCTGTTGGAATCTATAAGCTCTAGCATCGAAATCAACTTTAAAATCAGTATTAACAACATTTCCTACAAATAATTTATTATCTTTACTTGAGATAGTTTTTACCTTTTCAAATGTTTGTCCTATACCTTCTGTAATTTGAGTTATAGTAGTTAATATTTTTTGCTCCGCTCCATTATGAGTAAAATCTATATTAGATGTAGTATTTTCCTGCTCTTTAAATATATAAGCCTGAGAAAAATCTACATTATCAGATGAGTATCTATAAATCTGTCTATAAATTGCTGCAAATTCAATAAAATCATATTCTGTATCAAGATTTGATAAATTTAATCTAATACTTTTACTAGTCATTGCACCATTACCCTCATTCTCTGGGTTAACAGTTCCATCCGTTTGTATTAAATCTCCCTGAATATTACAAAATGGATCTGATTCTAGGTCACCATATATAGATACTGGGTTACTTAAAGGAGACCATTCTGATACGGCTCCTGCTGAACTTTTATATCTATAACAATATTGATAAGTACCAGCCGGTAAAGTCCCCCCTTCTTGAATTTCTTGTAATATAGGAATCTGAAACCCAGTTGTAGGAGCTAGATCTAAAAATCTTGTAGGTACTACCATTGAGACTATATCATCTGCTACATTTAGTTTTCTTGGAGGATTATGAAAATCTGTCCAATAAACAGTTTGAGTTTTATTATTTTCATATCTACCTATAGCCTGAATAGGATGCTGTTTAGTAAACATGGCATCATCTCTATTCATCATACAAGTTAAATTAACTATCGATAAATCTGCATGATCATATTGCAATCTCCATATTTGACCATTACCTCCAGCTTCTGTATCATTAGAAGTTGTAAAAATATAAATATCATCTCTAATTGTTGTATATCCAATTACTTCGAGATCGCAAGGAGATGATGCAATAGAATCTATCTGTGTCCAACCTACAGGATTATTCATATTGTCTACTAACGATATTGATTGTAATTGTAGATTTACATCTACAGACCAAAATGATAATTCATATAAACTTGAATCATATGCTACATTAATTATATCTGTAGGAAAAACTCCAGTACTACCGTCTGGAAAAACCCATTGATTAGAATTTACTATCATATCATAAATAAATGCTGCAATATTACCCCCAGCACCATTTATAGTATGTTGGTATAACATATTATTATGAATAATAGTAAATGTAAAAGGTCCCCATATTGTTCCAAACCACCATGGAGCTGTAAAAATATTTTCTAACATCTTTATTCTCCTAACAGTAGGAGCACATGGTATTCCAATTAAGAATTTATTACCCTCAACATTAACCATAGACATACCTTCTTTTCCATGATGAGCAGTAATCCTAACATTCTGAGCATCATAATAAGTATCCGGCGGTAAAATATACTTAGCCGCATCTTTATTAATACCTTTAACAAATGTATTAATAATTATATTTGGATCTTGTTTCTGATTTTCAGCCATTATGGATTATTTTTCCTACGCTCAGGATTGGCCAAATCTGTAAAGAATGTTGATGAAGAATTCATATTAGGTTTTAATTTTACCCATTGATTTTTTATATTTTCCATCGCATCTATATTTGGCATCATAATTGCTCCGCGCGCTTGTTTAACATACCATTCCCAATCTCTCTGACTATCTCTATATACAGCTTCTGGTAGAGATCCTTTTCTCCACCACATACGATCTACCATTGTTTGTATATAAGATTTTACAGCTTTTTTATAGCTTATATGATCTGGCATCATTGGGAATCCTTCTTTATCAACTTTAATACCTTTGAAAGAAAGTAATAAACATCCTTTATCAAATGAGGTGACTATAAAATTATCATTTATATAATAGCAATCCCCCCGATTACCACTCCCTACATCTGTTAAAGGAAAATTATTCTTATCAACTTTTTCACCGTCTATATAGTTTTCAGTTGTTCCTGTTGGTGTAGTTGAAATAGCACCAAATGTACCACTACATAAAGGTAATGGAACACCTTTATAAGAAATCTGTTCCAACGAATGGAAATTGCAAGGTAGTTTAACTCTATGCTCTTGGACACATATTTCTCCTATTAGTTCTACATAGGACATACCTGCTCCAATTAATTCTAAGGCTTCGCCAGCCCATTCTACAACATCCCAAATATCAAGTTCTTCCTTAATACCCGAATCTCTATATACACCTTCTATTATTTCATATACTGATACAAATTTATAAATCATTCAAAATAGTCTATTTCATTATTCTTTAATAATGCAGCTAAACGTCTTTTATTAGTACGTGTAGCTTGAAAGCTATAAATACTTTTATTTTTTATTATAGCATTTTTCTTTTCCCAATACCATCTATAATTAAAACCATTTGTATGATCATTAAGATGGTAAATTACTTTATTATGTTCCTTCGTTGCTTTCCAATCAATCTTTAATTTATTCTTTAATTGATTAGAATAATTCATCTTCTTCTTTTTTATTCTTAAAGTGCCTAATCTAAATGGCATTTTAAACTCTTTAGATTTTAATAAGATATTATCCATAATTTTCTTATTAAAATCTTCACATATAGTTCTATATGTTTTATAACCAACCTTATAATAATCATCATATGATTTATAAGCCTGAGTTAAAGTGCAACTATCCTTTAGCTGTTGCTTGCATTTGCTGTTCACCATCTCCTTTAGCGTTATTAGTTTCATCATTTGGTAACGTCAGTGTTACCTGTATTCTTTTTTGCATAATCAAATCAGTAGCTTGAGTAGCTAATGACATAGACATAGGAAACGGGGTGTCCCAATCATAGTCGCAAGACTTAGCCGGCACACCAGATGAAATATAATCGTCAAAACACCTATTATGTAACCACACTTCCTCAGCATCCTCGAATACACCGGTGACTTTCACTGCTTCAATTAACATATCACAACTTACATAAAGATGACTGTCTTTAATATACCACCGATTTGCAGAACTGGTATATTTATTATATTTGTTCCATTTTCTCCGAAACGTAGTAGTTTCAGAAAAAGGCCTTTCACCATCCAGTGACTCAACCGCTAAGATACTATCAGTATGATTCCTTTGAACAGTTCTCGGGATAGGTTTTCGTGACTTAAGAACATGAACTCCTAAATCAACTTCACAAGCTTCAGCAGCATCAACAACATCTAAATAAACTCTCTCTAACGTTTCTACACAAGAAGCTGGTACACGTAGCTTTTTTCCCATCATCTGGGATAATAACATAGATCTTTCTGCTTTTACCCAATAAGCAATTTGACTATCGCTTATTTTTGCATCATCAGATGAGATTCCGCCATATGCCATATTCTTTATATCATAAACTAATTTATTTAAAGTTAACGCCATTATTTATATATTTACTTGTAAATAACCCTCACACCCCTTTTCCTTATTCCATATATACGCTTGCGCGCATCGCAAAGATTGATAGCCCATTAATTTGTGCCAAGAATCATTTGCACATATAGAAGGAATAAATCTTACCTTAATTCCCCTATATTCATTTACCATTTCTTTATGTAAATGTCCACAATGAACTTCTCTAAATTTAGTTCTTGAGAACATTACCGGTTGCTCAGTTGCCATTATTAGTGGCATTTCAGCAGCCTTTTCCTTATCACCATGAGTAAACATAATCATATTTACTCCATACTCATAGTACTTTCTACTATCTAAACCATTATCAACCATTACATCTTGATCCTTTTTAAACCAAGCTGATAAAACTTCTCCCGCATAAAACATACGTTCAAAGTCATGGTTACCTTGTACTATAACAATATCTACCGGAGCATACTCAGCTAAATAATTAGCTGCATCTATTATTAATTTAGTATACCCTATGAAAGATTTTTGCCAATCTATAGAATCACTTTGTGGTGTTCCTTTAGTTGTAGTCTTTCTCATCCCTTCAGAATTCATACCGTCATTACCTATTGGTAATAAGAATCTTTGTATATTTAATCCTGATGCTCTTTCATGTAATTCCTTAATTGAATTCATAAAATTCACTTCCCCAGTATTTACATCTTCGTCTGTATCTTTACCATAATGTATATCAGGTAATGATATTTCATACACTATAGGATTTGTATCCTTAATAGTATATTTCCGTTGCTTAGGAGCCGGAGTTATTGTTTTCAGTTTTTCAAAGAACTCATCTTTAAATTTTTGGGAAGCTTTATTACCATCTTTAGTTACTATAGAGTATCTAGTTTCACCTCCCATTGTTTGCCAAATCTTAACTGACTTGACTTCATCTTCACTTAATCCTTGAGCACTTATAGCTTCTTTAAGCTCGTTAGAACTAATATTCTCATTCACTTCATTTTCTTTCTTCCATACAAAACCACCCGCTGTGGCTCTCTCTTGCCGAAGTACTTTATGTATACTTCCATTATCTATATCGGTTTTATTTGAAGCTTCAGTGACATCTTGGTACCGACCGACCAGTTGTCCCTGCATTGTATATTGTAATATCATATTAACTTATTGTTGTAAATACACTTCCTGTTGAACAATTAATTTCTGCATACATAATCCAAATTCCTTGTAAAACCCAATCTCCATTAAACGTACCACTACCAGTAACAACTAAAGCCTTACCATCTAATGCATCGGTAGTTCCAGGATTATAATGTCCAGTACCTCCACTATTATTATAAAATTGATAAGTTGCATATCTACCACCTATTGTTACACCTACCATAAATTTACTTACTAACATTGGAAACCCGCTAGCACCGTCATCCCATTTAATTGCCAAAGATTCATTACTAGTTTCAGCTGTTGATGCTCCTCCAGCTGCACAAACAACAGCTGCAATAGGAATATAAGCTTTACCAGCTTGTCCTGCTACCATTGTTAGACCCGAATCAACTTGTCCTCTGGTTTTACCACTTTGTTGCGCAGTTTTAAGTAAAAAATTTTGATTATTATTTGTTGTTGTATTTGTTGATATTAAAGCATCCATATCAGTAATAGTACTACTAGTAGCAGTAAGACTATTATTCTGTATATCATTAATTAAACCATTCATATCTACTGAACGATCTAAATTCTTACCATATGTTGTTTTGGTTCTTACAATACGATCTCCTCCTCCTCCCGGAGCAAATTTTCTTAACCATTTATCTAAATATCCCATTTATTTTATTTTAAAATTATACATTATTCCTATATTATGTGTCTTATCTATTATTCCATATCTATAGGAATATGAAAAACCGTTATTTGTGTTAAACCCTACTTTAGGTGAAAAGTTAAATGTTTCTAAACCTCCACCTGCTTCAGCGCCTATATTCAAACTTAGTTTTGAACTAACTGTTTGAACTGTATTTATTGAAGTGTTTACAATCATTGTATCCACTTGAAAAATATATTTAGGAAATTTGGGAGTATAATCAAATTTCTGATCTAACATAGTTCCATCAACTTTAGTCCAAATACTTCCGTCAACTAAACTATCAGAAAAAGGGTTAGTATATTCATTTATATCTAACTCATCCCAAACATCATCCTCAATAATTACTCTAACAGGTTCTTCAATTTTAACTGTCACAATCCTCTGAATAGTATCTACAAATTGTAGAGTATCTACATGAGTGACTCGTAACGTATCTGAATGTACAGTTGTTACCTCACTTATTATTGATTGCGTATCACTTTTACATGTGTGTAAAAATAATATATATATTAACAGTCCTATTATTGCATATAATTTAGGATCCTTCATATATTAACTTTTAATTCCAAAACATCAATTTGGCTAGAATACCCACTATCGCTATCCAAACTGACCATAATACTTTTCCAGCGCTACTACGAAAAGATGTATTCTTATTCACACGAGTTACAATACCTAGATCAGGATCGAGTAATCTTCTTTTAAGATCACTCACATCCTGTTTAATATCTAGAATATCTTCATGTAACTCTGAATTCGAAATACGTCTGTTTGCCATTAGCTATAGTTTTTAAACTACTAGCGTACCGATCAGGGGTCTCATTAAATTTGCATCTAAACCATAATCCTTCAGATCATCTAATGGGATAGGAAAAAGTTCAACTTTAACTTTCTCGTTCATTATAGCTTCCCATGTTTTGTTAGCTTCATCTATATTATCTCCAAATTCAATTTGATTTTGAGCATTCTTTATAGGATTACCCTCATCATCTTTCTTTGCTAAATCATCTGTTAGTTTTCTATGACGTGCATTTACTTCTGTTACAATATTAGAAATACTTTCCATATTTTTAGTTAATGCATGCCATACTTTGGTTTCTTTGCTATTTATATAAGCAATTCCCTGACTGACCGCTAATAAATCACGATTAGTCAATTCTGTTTTTGTTAATTTGCTATCCTTAGCCATATCAAAAATTTTAAAATTATTATTAAATTAAATTACGCACTAGGTCGTAATACTATATACAAGTCATCTACTATTGCTGCTTCAGGTAAAGTTCCTGCAGCTGCTACTGTCATATAATGTGTATCATCTGCGCCAGCTGCATCACCTATCTGAATAACTAGATCTCCCACGTCGAGAGCTCCAAAATCAGTTGTTGTAGACACTGCTGTTGCTTTAATGTAAAAGAAATTAAGATCTTTTACAATTCGATCTACGTCTGTTACAGTAGCATATTTTCCTGTTATATCAGCTCCAAGTGTTTTATTTATACTTGCACCTGTAACTGCATCATTTGCTTTTGCCATTATTATTCTTTTTTATTATTAAACATTCTGTTATACTGACCACTGTCCGTATTCTACAACTACTGCATTTCCATAAGCCTCTCCTTCAACCGCATAATTATTATAGATAGGTAACCACATAGATTCTCCTAATCTTAATTTAGCCATAACTTGACTATTAATTTTAATTTGTACCCAATCTGTAGTTGCAGTTCCTGATATAGCTTTAATATAGATATATGTAAACTTAGCGCTTATAGCGGGTAAAATTGATTGTGCAGAGCCTGTAGCTATCGATTTTCTTGCAATATTTATAGACGGTTCAGTAACAGTAAGTGTATCTGAAGTATTTATACTCAAAGCATCTGAGCTTGTAGTAGTACTTGAGATTACTAATTGGTGTGTTAAAGTCGCCATTAAATTTTTATTTTATTAAATTATTACTCTATTAATTTTCCAAATATATATAATATATTTTACTTTTTCAAATATTATTGGTTTTATTTAGTCCGTCATGTAGCCTGCACATAATCCTTCTAATAAAACCCACAGCATTTGATCGGACGAAAATTGTCCTAAATTTGTAGCTGTATAAGGTACTGCATAATTAAACTTATAATTACCTAACAAATTATTTTGTTCTGATCCAATAGGAAATCCAGCTTGTCCTCCTTTATAACTATTAACAAATCCAGGATCTGTCATATATCTTGCACTATCTGCGTTACTTCCCATATAACTTGGCCATTCCATAAAATTAGCTACAGTGATATGACCTTCTGCAGTAGGAATTCCTTTTCCTATTGCTTGATTTAAATGATGCATAAAGCATAATGGGCTTCCCGTTAAACCAGTAGCTAAATCTGCATTAGCACGACATGGAATTATAAGAGTATTAAAATTATTCTGTTTATACCCATCTGCGTTTGGCGCATCATAATAAGTCATATTATCTACATCCCATCCTAAACTCCACAGTTGATCAAATACAGCAAAATTATTTGCATAAGTATCAGATATATTATTTAAAGCTTCGTCAGTCTGATGTCGGTGTCTACCTATACGATAATCGTCAGGTAAAGTATTCGCTCCTACTCCTAACACATAATTAAGATCTCCTTGTTGGCATAAAGCACTTTGAGAATCAAGAGCATTATGATACGAAATAGCATCTAGAACATCTTGTCCTGCTACTTGTGGTACACCCCAGTTCTCACCCATATTATCAGACTCATCAATAAAACAAATACAGATTGCATTTGTATCTCCCGGCTCATCTGGATGAAATTCATGATATGGGTCAGCTAAACCATCTCTACCAGTTCCTAAACTAGCCCCTAAACCTCCTGGATCTAATTGAGGAGGTAAAGTAGATATAAAATCACTTATACCATCCCAACTATAATGAGAATAGATGGATTCATAATAACCAAAAAAGGCACCTGGAGTACCATCTGCTTGTACCATTTCTTCACATCCACCTACATATGCATTTCCAAGTAATCCAGTATCACCGCATACATTCATAGTATGGAAAATTACTCTATCTGTTTCAGGTAAAGTCCCAGCAAAGGCTCCTTTATTTCCTCTTATAGGATAAGTAACCCAATGTAAATATCTTTCAGTGTTGGCGTCACCAACAGTGAATGGTGCATGTACAGAATTTAAACCTGAATTACCACATGCATTGGCATCAGACGGACAAGTCTGATCGCTGGCGTGTCTTACCGGTAAATGTGTTACTCTACCAGTATACCCAGCAGCTTCTAAAAATGCTAATGTACCATCAAATGTTTGTTTAAGTTCCATAACAAACTGCATAGTATCACCATCATAACCAAAACCCATTGATGTCATATCATAAAATATATACATATTTCTATTGTCTAAACAATCAAATATTCCTGATATACAGTAATTATTATTACATTGTGTACAAGTTGGACAATAATTAGGATCAGCAGGATCACAACATCCAACACAACTTACATATTCACAACTACCATCATCTTCTACACATGAAGGACAATAGTTACATGCTGCTGGATTAGTACATCCAGGTTCTATACAATCTAGATTACCTGTACAACTACCGCATTCATTTGGATATACACAAACCGCTATATTAGATTCCATTGCTTCTGGGTCATAATTACAAGCAGATTGATCAGTACACCCATTTAAATATGCGCAACATCCTGCACATGGTAATTCAGCATCTGGATCATAATTCCAGGCTTCTGTATCCATACATCCAATTACTGGTGGTTCCGGGGGCTCCGGTGGAGTTGGTAATTCTTCTTCACAATAATACTCTTTAAATGAAAGTCCAGCTGGTGGCCAACACTCATCACATAACTTTGCTGTTTTCTGGAATATATTATCTATTTCATCCCATGAATGACAATTTACACAGTCTTGTTCATATTGAACAGATATGACTGGCGGATCTGCTGGATATGTACAACAACTATAATCTGTTCCACCAGCAACTTCTGCACAGTCTTGTGTACATCCTGGACAATAATTTATAGCCATTATATCTAAACAACCAGGTGTCTCACCAACACCATAATTACAACAACATCCGAGTGGATTTGTTACTAGAGTTTGGTCATCTATACAAGGTATAATAGGATCTCCATTACTACCATCACATGGTATAGTTGCGTTAGGAACATAATTCATTGCAGTTACATCCATACATCCTATTACATCTGGAGCAGGAGGAACTAAACATATACATGCTGAAGTAGCTTCTGCTGTCGTCAGAGTTGGATCAAGAGTAGAAGGAAAAGGTTTAAAACAATAATTATCATATATATCTGTCCAATCTATCTCTGTATAACACGACTGGCCAGCTGCAAAAATAGCAGCTATTCCAGGCCCACCTGATACACCTAATAGATATATACAGTTTGATGGAATTGGATTAGGATAGCTTTGGTCCAAAGGATTCTCAGGATCAAAACATGTATTACAATCAAATAAATCCCAAACTAGAATACCATCTGATTGACAATCATTACAAGTTTGGTATTCATTTGCTACAACAACTGCTCCAAATCCAACACAGGTTCCAGCTACACCACATGGTCCACACTCTCCAACAATAAAACAATCTCCCGCAGCCATTCCGGTAACATATGTAGATAAACTAACCGTAGAACCTACATAAGCTGAAAGATCTGTAAAAGTTACAAATGTTTCACCAGTTGTACAACTAGTTAAATTATAACACATACCTGGATCTCCACCACAACAAGTAGTACAATCTGAATGTTGAATGGTAACGGTAACAGCTACTGCAAGTGCGCATTCCTGGTCAGTTAATTCTTGAGAACCATCACAATCTATAGTATAGCAAATATTTGGATATTCGGCTAATTGAACTACTGGAGTGTCTACATTTGGTCCATCTTCACCTCCTATTGTACAATAATCAGACATATCTGTAGATGTTGTTATAATTTGAGGTCCGGTTCCTGCACCTGAACTACAAGCACATTTTACTAATTTCCAACAAGAAGGTTGTAGTGTTTCTTCTATACATTCTTCACAATCAGCAAATGAATCTACAGTATCAGGTACATTTACTAATGTTTCTCCTATAGGTATTTCATCTACCGCTTCTACTTGAAAACATCTTTCTCCTAAACCATCTCCTGGATCCCATTTAAATGCGAAACTAGGTCCATTAACATACTGTTCTAAATCTACATTTTCTGAGTAAAAGCATGAACCCTCACAATCATTACATGGTAAAAAATCATATTCATCTGATGGCATTCCATCATTATCTGCTCCCATAGCATTTCTTACTAGATTTGGAGTTCCTCTATTATTAGTACCCAGAGCTGGTTCAGTATAAGGTGAATTTCCATAAGTATAAGAATAAATACTACATAATGAAGCTCTATCAATTTCTCCTCCATATCCTGCTAAATCACAAGATGGTAATCCAAAATTAAGATTCCATTCCATTCCTGCATTAGCTGTTGCTGCCATAATAGAACCGA